>OKWZ01000038.1_pt1 | contig 134809 bp, 125 predicted proteins | sample 1607111 | NCBI WGS metagenome assembly OKWZ01 (sample SAMN07501042, study PRJEB24779) | human gut metagenome | reverse complement strand
CACCGTATTTCTTAGCTAAAGAGCTATATCCACCCTCGCTATTTAGATATGCAGTAACGACTTTTAATTTAAATGTTGAGCTATATTTTGCCATAGAAAAACCGACCTCCTTAACGTTAAGATTTTTGGTCTAACATTAAGGGGTCGGTTCATTATTTCTCTTTGAATCACAATGATCTTACTCATAAGAAAAACCCCAATCGCAATAAAATGCGATTAGGGTTTATAGCTTTCACCATAACAATCAAATTATTGATTGCGAATGTCATTCTTATTTCTATTTTTCCAGAGCACCCATAAAGATGTAGCGACACAGATGGAGGAGTATGCACCACTGGCGAAACCAATAATCATACATAGAGCGAAGTTTTTTGTTGTATCCCCACCAAATACAAATAGAGATACACAGGCAAACATTACAGTAGCTAATGTATAGATACTACGATGAATACTTTGTGCAATAGAGGCATTCGCCAAATCTTCAAATGTATCAGTACGTTTATGAGTATGAGCATTTTCACGAACGCGGTCAAAGATAACTACAGATTCGTTCATGGAATAACCTACAACGGTTAAGATGGCCGCTAAGAAAGATGCATCGATTTCTAATTGGAAGAATGAGAATACACCTAATACCATAATCAAATCATGGAAAATAGCAGTCAATGCAGATGCGGCTATTCTATATTCAAAACGATAAGAAATATAGAGCGCCAATACAGCAAAGGCAATAACAAGATTCAATAGCGCATGTTGCGTTACTTCAGAGCCGATAACAGCACCAACGGTTTCAATACGTTTTACTGTGTTTTCACCGATATCGCTATTCAATTTTTCTACTACAGCTGCACTTTCACTTGGCTCCAAGTTACGAGTTCGAATCATAACATCTTCGCCTGCTGTTTCTGCAGTATCACCAGACAATTGAATTTGTGCATTTTCAAGGTCGAATGTTTTCAATACATCACGAACTTGGCTAACCTCTACAGGTTTAGTGAATTGAACCTCTACAATGGTACCACCAGTATAGTCAATACCAAAGTTAAAGCCTTTTGTAAAAATAGAAATTAAACTAATGATTACTAGAATGGAGGAAATCACAAACCACCAACGATGATGTCTAATTACGTTGAAACTCATTTGCGCTTACCTCCTTTCAAAGATTTTGGTGCAAAATCATCAGAACTTTTACTTGGTGAGATATTAGCACCAAACCAGAATGGATGATTAGTAAAGTTACAATCAATTAATAGGCGAAGCAAGAAATGGCTGACAGTAATCGCTGTAAACATACTTACAACAACACCTACGCCCAAGCTGATAGCAAAACCTCTTACCGGACCAGAGCCTAAGACCGTCAAGATACCAGCTGTGATGATAACGGATACGTTCGCATCAGTGATTGTAGAAAGAGCCCGTTTAAAACCAGCCTCCATAGCAACACGCATGGATTTACCAGAGAAAACCTCTTCCTTAAAACGTTCGAAAATCAGAATGTTCGCATCTACCGCAACACCCATAGACAAGATAATACCCGCAATGCCCGGCAAGGTCATAGTTGCATTAAAACCTTTACCTAACACGAGAAGTAATAACATAACATATACAAGCAATGCTACATTGGCAACAAAGCCGGATAAACGATAGAGCAAAAGCAAGAATACCATAATCATGGCAATACCAGCGCCAAATGCTACTACGGATTTATCCTTTGAATCTTGACCCAAAGAAGGACCTACAGTACGAACTTCAAGGACATTAATTTTTACAGGTAATGCACCAGAACGCAATAAAATTGCTAAATCTTTTGCTTCATCTAAGGACTTACTACCAGAAATAGTAGCCTTACCACCGGTAATAGCTTGTTGTACTACAGGGTTTGTGAGTACTTCACCATCGAGAGTGATGGAAATATGACGACCAATATTTTTAGATGTTAAATCAGCAAATTTCTTTGCCCCTTCATCACTAAGCTCGATAGCAACTAAAGGTTGTTTATTTTGACCCATTTCCTCTTTTGCATCTTTTAGGTCATCACCAGTCATAACAGTTTCGCCTTTTTCATTTTTAAATTCAAGGACCGCTGTTTTACCGATACGTTTCATTGCTTCATCAGGATCTTTGACACCTGGTAACTCAATGATAATACGTTTTGCCCCTTCCCGTTGCACAATAGGTTCGGACAGACCCATTTCATTAATGCGTCGTTCAAGAATTTGTTTTGCTCGTTCTACCGCATCATTATCAGCTGTACCATGCTCAGTATCCTCTGCTTCTAGCACAATATGCGTACCACCTTGTAAATCAAGGCCTTGCTTTAATGAACCGGCTAACGGTCCAATAAAATACGCAAAACAACCAATAATTGCAGCAATAACGACTAAGAATTTAACTATAGCCTTGCCTTTCAAAATCGTTGCTCCCTTCTAAATAACATGAATTACACCCTGTTCTGTAACGATAGCGGGCATACGTTGATCATAGCGTTCCATCGGAATCGGGTTTTTCATAATTTGCGCTTCCCATGCGACACCAATATAGTTCGATGGTGAAAGCGCCTTAAGAAAACGGTCATAATAACCATTTCCCATTCCCATACGACCACCAAGCCGATCAAATCCGGCACCAGGCACTAATACAAAATCAATATCCTTAGGGTTTATGATTTCATAGGGCTCCTTTGGGACACGGATATTTAGGACGCCATGCACTACATCGTGAAGATTATGAAGTCGTACAGCAATCATCGTAGTCTTATCAGTACAAACAGGTACATAAACGCGTTTACCTGCCTGTAAAGCATGTTCTATAACATCATCCAAATTGGCTTCTTTAGGCATCGCCAAATAGGCCATAATCGATTGTGCCTGTTCATACTGAGGTAATTGAACAATCTCGTGACACAGCTTAGGTGCCCAAGATTCACAATCTGCAATAGATAAAGCAGCGCGCTGGGACTTGCACGCCTGGCGCACTGCTTCTTTTGTTATCATTACTTAGTTTCCTTATTTTTTTTAGAAACTACGGATGCGATAGCAGTACGAGCAAATGTCATTTCTACTTTTTCCGCTACTTGTACCTTAACTTTTTCATCATCAAGTTCGATAATTTCGCCATAGATACCACCAATAGTTACAATTTTTTGGCCTTTTTTCAAGCTGCTCAACAAATTAGTACGTTCTTTTTGTTGTTTCTTTTGTGGACGCCACAACAAGAAATAAAAAATTACGACCATCAAAAGGATTGGCCAGCTAGTTTGTAAAATTTGTTCGATATCACCCATGGGTAATCCTCCTCACTAAAATTCATCTTATCTTTATAAGTATATCTATTCAAAATGAATTTGACTAGTTTTTTTATATTATTTATTAAAGTTATCCCAAAATTGCATTCTAAATTGAGGGAATCGATTCTCTAAAATAGCTTTACGCATCTGGCGCATAAACTCTAATAAGAAATATAAATTATGGTATGTAACAAGTCTCAATGCTAAAATTTCTTCCGCCTTATATAAATGACGCAAGTACGCACGAGAATAGTTTTTACATGTATAACATTGACAACCTTCTTCAAGAGGGCCCCAGTCATGCGCATATTGAGCATTTCGAATATTAAGACGCCCATGCCAAGTCATAGCCATCCCATTTCGCGCAACTCGTGTAGGATATACGCAGTCAAACATATCAATTCCGCGAGCCACCCCTTCTACCAAACAGTCAGCTGTACCAACGCCCATCAAATAACGAGCTTTATTGGTTGGCAACAACGGTGTTGTATATTCGAGAATTTCATTCATCAAATCATGTGGTTCCCCTACAGATAAACCACCAATGCTGTATCCTTCAAAGTCCATCGCCACTAATTCAGCTGCACTTTGTTTGCGCAAGTCTTTATACATACCGCCTTGCACAATACCGAACATACCTTGTCTATCATGAGCATGACGAGCCTCTTGACATCGATGTGCCCAACGCGTAGTACGCGCTGTAGAGCGTTTCGCATAATCATGTTCTGCAGGATAAGGAATGCATTCATCAAAGGCCATCGCAATATCAGATCCAAGTTGTTCCTGTACTTTTGTGGCCACCTCTGGGGAAAGAAATTGTTTAGATCCATCGATATGAGATCTAAATGTTACCCCTTCTTCGGTAATCTTACGCATATCGCCTAAGCTAAATACTTGGAAACCACCACTATCCGTAAGGATTGCTTGATCCCAGTTCATAAATTTATGAAGGCCACCAGCTTCCTCTACGAGCTCAGGGCCAGGTCTCAAGAACAAATGATAGGTGTTGCTTAAAATCACTTGTGACCCAATGGCCTTTAGCTCTTCTGGCGTCATCGTTTTTACTGTCGCCTGTGTCCCGACGGGCATAAACATAGGTGTTTCATACGTACCATGTGGCGTATGTAACAATCCCGCACGGGCACCTGTGTGAGGACATGTTTTCTGTAATTCATATGTAATACTCGGCATAGAATCTCCTAACGTATAAACATAGCATCGCCAAAACTAAAGAATCGATATCGTTCTTTTACAGCTGCTTTATAAGCTGCTAAACAATGTTCACGACCGGCTAGTGCACTAATGAGCATTAATAATGTAGATTGTGGTAAATGGAAATTGGTTACCAATGCATCTACCATCTTAAATTTATAGCCCGGATAGATAAAGATTTTTGTCCACCCACTTGTGGCATGTAGTATACCATCATCAGTAGAGGCTGATTCCAAGGTGCGAATCGATGTAGTACCTACTGCAATAATACGCTTACCCTTAGATTTTGCTTCATTAATACGACGCGCTGTATCTTCAGATACGCTGTAGAATTCGCTATGCATATCGTGATCTTCAATAGTTTCTACGGATACAGGTCTAAAGGTACCTAAACCAACATGAAGGGTAACAAACTCGAGCTCTACACCTTTAGCTTTAATTTTTTCTAATAGTTCCGGTGTAAAGTGTAGTCCCGCTGTTGGAGCTGCAGCAGATCCTTTTTCCTTTGCATACACCGTTTGATAGCGATCCTTATCCTCAAGTTTTTCATGAATATATGGTGGTAACGGCATTTCACCAATTTCTTGAATAATATCATCAAATACACCATCGCAGGTAAATTCCACGATACGACCGCCAAAATCAGTTTTATCTAATACAGTTGCTTTCAACCGCTCATCAAACACAATAACCTGTCCAATCGGACATTTCTTGCCAGGTTTAACGAGACATTCCCAGCGATTTTCTCCACATGGTGTGAGTAATAAAACCTCAACCTTGCCACCGGAACTCTCTCGTTGACCATATAACCGAGCTGGGATAACCTTCGTATTATTAAACACGAGGACATCTCCTGCTTGTAATTCATCAAGTAAATCGTAAAAATGCGCTTTATGTGTATACTCACCAGTTATTTTATCCAATGTAAGCAACCGCGATGTATCGCGAGGCTCTACAGGATGTTGAGCAATAAGCTCCTCTGGTAAATCATAATCAAAATCTGTAACTTTCATTCTTATCCTTAATACATTTTTTTCAATGTAATACCACTATAGTAATGTCTTAAAATTGTTTGATAATAATTAGTGTTCCCCGTACCAGCTCGTTTCGCCATTTCAGCGGCGCCCCATTGTGACATACCAAGACCATGGCCCCACCCATGACCTTTAATGTACACTGTATCATTCTTGCCTGTGAAAGTATGATACGCTTTACCGGTTGAACTTGCTGGATTTTGATTGACATAAAAATCAAATAATGTTGACTTTAAACCTAACATGCCCCGTAAATCATCACCGCTTACCGTAACCTTACCAGCGGTACCTACGAAGGTCGCCGATTTAATACGCCCAGATACGCCTCTATCGGCTGTGGCCTTGCCAGGATTTCCCAATGGGGTTAATTGAATACTCTTCAACTTACCCACTCCCTTACTAGCAGCATTTAACTTGCCCTCTAAAGCGCTACGGCTTGTGGATACTGTCCAATTTGACGCACTAGAATTGCTATTTGAAAAATCTTTAACACCTTTCAAGTACGGAATATCATTGCCCCATACATTGACACTGTCCTCGGTATAGCCACCACCATCAGAATGGAACAAAGCATTAATAGGACGATTATTATATAGCATAACAACGCCTTTAGTATGATTAACAGCAGCCGTAGTACTTTGTGTTTCACCGCTCACACCACCATATACTTGATGATCTGTAGACGTGCTCACATCATAGAGCTCATTTTTATTTTGCTCCATCGTATGTAGTGCATACGTACGAGCCGCTACAGCTTGCGCTTCTAAGGCCGCTGCTGGCCAAGATGGAATCGCCTCTTGTGGAACAACACCATATAAATAAGATTCCAATGGAACTGCATTAATAACCATCATAGCTCCATTATTGGCCCGCAATGTAAGAGCTCCTCGATACGCTTTGCCTTCAAAGGTAAAAATATCACCACTCGTAGGTTTTAATGTGACGACAGAATCAAGAGCGTTGCCATTAACAGCAATCTTATTGCCTCGTACACCTACGGATACAACCTTATGACTACCAACCTTACCATTATTGCTAGTAAGAACGGTTACACCATTTGCACTCGATACGGAGGCATCTTGACGACGAGATCCAAGTAAAACGCGAACGTCCGGTGTATTTTCTACACGAACGCGCGTTGTTACTTGTTCTACTTGATTCTTCGTCACCACCGCGGCCGTTGCACGAGATGCTGTAGTAGAAGTTGTAATCTTCGGTTTTACAGCAGTAGTATTAGCAACCTTTGGTTTTGCATTGGCTACAGTCGTACCCTTTGGTTTTACGTTTGATTGTGCAGTAACCTTAGGTTTAACAGTTGTAGTTGCTGTAACTTTAGGTCTAATAGTCGTAGATGCAGTAACCTTTGGCACCGGTTTTGTAACAAGCGGTTTAAACGTGGATTTTCCAATAGTTCCACGCACAGCTTTTACAGGAGTTTTTCCCGACACCGTTGTTGATGATTTAGCTACAACAGGTTTTGTTCCCGATTTACCTACTACCTGTGCAGCCTCAACAGTTGCAAAACTATGAATGCCTAACAATAATGTTGTCATAATCATTAATGGTAATTGTTTCTTTTTCATTTTATTTCCCTGTTTGCGAAATACCTAGATGATCATAAGCCAATTTAGTAGCCACACGCCCCCGCGGTGTTCTACCTAAAAATCCCAATTGCATCAAATATGGTTCATACACATCTTCGATGGTATCTCTCTCTTCACTGACGGCAGCCGCAATTGTTTCTATCCCCACAGGGCCACCATCATAATTTTCAATAATACACTTCAACACTCGTCTATCAATGCGGTCAAGTCCCATCTTATCCACATGTAGACGTTTTAGCGCTTCATCTGCAATATCCGCAGTAATAACGCCATCCCCCACAACTTGTGCAAAATCGCGAACTCGTTTTAACAATCGATTCGCAATACGCGGTGTTCCTCTCGAGCGTCGAGCAATCTCACTAGCACCAGCTTTCTCAATGCCAATATTTAAGATATCCGCTGCACGAGTTACGATAAATTCTAATTCTTCTTGTTTGTAATATTCCAATCGACTCACGATACCGAATCGATCACGCAATGGAGCAGCCAAAGCACCCGCCCGTGTCGTCGCACCAACCAAGGTAAATTTCGGCAAATCAATGCGGACGGAACGTGCACTTGGTCCCTTGCCGATGATGATATCCAAGGCATAGTCCTCCATAGCAGAGTACAATACCTCTTCTACACTTCGTGAAAGTCGATGAATCTCATCGATAAACAAAACATCATGTTCATCAAGATTCGTCAAAATAGCAGCTAAATCGCCGGCTTTTTCTATAGCAGGACCTGATGTTATACGAAAATTAACACCCAGTTCATTAGCAATAATGCCTGCTAATGTGGTCTTACCTAGTCCCGGAGGACCATATAACAGAACATGATCTAAGGCTTCACCACGCTGTTTAGTAGCTTGAATATAAATATTCAGATTATCCTTAGCCTCTCGTTGGCCAATATACTCATTAAAATACTTAGGTCTCAGACTATATTGCCACACGTCCTCTTCTCGATCACCGCCGCCTACGAGGCGTACTTCTTCGTTCATGGCTAACGTCCTTTCCCAAGTTCAACTAAACAAGCTTTTATCAACGCAGATACATCTTTTGAACCATCGTTTAAGGATTCAACTAGTGCTTCCACATCTTTTTGCGCATATCCTAATGATACCAGTGCCTCAATCGCCTCCCCGCTCGGTCCGCTATGAGTAACACTAATTGGTTGGATGGCTGCAGGTGTTTCAACACTAATCTGAGTCATCTTCACTAACTTATCCTTTAATTCTAGGACAAGACGCTCTGCCGACTTTTTCCCTATTCCCGGTAATTTTGTTAACTGTTGTACCTGACCATTAATAACAGCCAATTTGAAAGCCTCTGGCGTCATGCCGGACAATATGCCTAATCCTACCTTTGGCCCAATCCCAGAAACAGAAATAAGCAGAATAAAAAGTTCGTACTCATCCTCTGTCCAGAATCCGTATAGTTGCATCGCATCTTCCCGAACATTGAGATAGGTAAACAATGTGGCCTCTTGCCCCTCTATTAATTGTTGTCGTGTAGTGGTTGGCACATACACACGGTACCCTACACCATGTACATCTACATAACAAGATTCCTTGAATAGATGTGTTACAATGCCTCGTACATACCCAATCATTTAATTAACCTCATCAATCTATCTTGGTGAGAACTATGCGCCGTACAAATGGCAACTGCTAATGCATCCGCCGTATCATCGGGCTTAATTTTCTCACGAATCCCCAAAATATTCATGGTCATGTAAATAACCTGATTTTTATCAGCCTTACCATAACCGGTAACAGCCTGTTTAATTTGTAATGGCGTATATTCATATATAGGTATCCTCTGTTGCTCTGCAGCCAGCAATATAACCCCACGAGCTTGACCTACCTTAATCGCCGTCGTTACATTACGATTAAAAAAGAGTTCCTCTATACCAAACTTATCCGGCTTATATTCCTCTAAAATATCGCTTAAATCATTAAATAAGATTTCTAAACGCTGTGCATCCGTCAGCTCCTTCGGGGTCGTAATAGCCCCATAGGCTACTGGCGTTAGTTTGCTTCCCTGCACGTCAATAATGCCATAGCCACAAATTGCCGTACCTGGGTCGATTCCTATAATCCGCACTCCATCCCCCTCAGTTTAAAAATGAGATAAGCCAAAGCTTACCTCGTAACACTCATAATCTATTTTATTATAGCATATTAGAACATCGAAATTCATGAAATCACGATATTTTTATTACCTTTTTACAAGGAGAAACTAGAGGAAGACAAAAAATGAGGAGTGCTCCTAGAGCACTCCCTGTTTCTATTATTCTTCTTCGTCGTCTGGCAAAATACCATTGTGGTATACGTTTTGTACATCATCAAGGTCATCCAAAACATCGAGCATTTTTTGCATTTTTACAGCATCGTCACCAGATAATTCGATAGTTGTATCTGGGATCATGGTAATCTTCGCCACTTCAGTTTCTATACCCGCATCAGCCAAGGCTTGTTCTACTGCATCAAAATCTTCTGGTGTTGTATAGATTTCAAATACATCATCTTCCGCTTTAAGATCTTCTGCACCCGCATCAAGAGCCAACAATGTCAATTCATCTTCATCGTGACCTTCTTTATCGATAACGAATACACCTTTAGATTTAAACATCCAGCCTACACAACCGCTTTCACCAAGATTACCACCTTGTTTGGAGAAGGCATGGCGCACATCGGCAGCCGCACGATTACGATTATCCGTCATAACCTCTACAGTAACAGCTACACCGGCAGGACCATAACCTTCATATACGATTTCTTCGTATGCGTTCATATCCGTAGCGCCAACGCCTTTATCGATAGCACGTTGAATATTATCCTTAGGAATATTGTTTTCACGAGCTTTTTGCAAAGCCAATTTCAAACGCATATTACCTGTTGGATCGCCACCACCCATGCGCGCTGCTACGGTAATTTCACGACCGATTTTCGTAGCTAATTTAGCCTTCAATGCATCGGTTTTACCTTTTTTATGTTTAATATTTGCCCATTTTGAATGTCCTGACATAGACGCCTCCTATTTATTCCACCATGCCTCGCCCCGCAATCGATCTAAGATGATTGAAACGGCACTACGCACAGATAAATGATTGTATTCACCATGGCCATATATAGGTTCTAAAATATAGTCAAAGCTTTCCATCGTTTCTTTTGTCATACCATAACCGGTACCAAATAATACTAACACAGGGCGGCCCTCATTTTCAAGGTGTTCACGCATCCGTGCATAGGAAATTGTATTATCATAAGTTCTAGCATCGGTAGTTGCTACGATTGGTTTTACCCCTTCCAGTTCCTCGATAGTACGCACCGCAACAGCGATAGAATTAACGAGTTCAACGCCTGTGAAAGCATCTTTTCTGTCCGGATTATAGGTACTACCAAAACCAGATTTCCAATGTTCCATAATAGTAGCCGCTAATTCTCGTTGAGCCGGTATATTATGAATCACAAAATATTTAGATACATCATAGGTGATAGATGCGCGTGCAATGTCGTGAATATCATAATTGGTAATGGCCGTCGTTATCACATCTTTATGCTTATTCATAATCGGATAATGAACGAGCCCAATATATAAATTTGCCAATGCTAAATCTCCTAATTTCTAAACAACTTCCATCAACATATAGTGTCATCGCATCCATTATGAAGCACTAGACCGCGCACCAGCACTACCAAAACCAGACTTTTGCCCTATAGATGATGCTTTCTTACTTCTACTATTCTCATAACTACGAAAGCTTCTTCCACCTCCATAGCCATGTATAGTTGATCCTGATGACGTATATTCATTAGGTTGTTCATACGGTTTTAATGGCGATACCGCGCGATACGTCATAGTTCGTCCATCCATACGTGCCGTAGGAGGATTAAACCCATGAAACATATAATACCCAGCTGCAATAGTTGGTAACAAACTTGCCAAACCAGCATCCCACACTAAGTTTCCACCATTATCACGGTGAAAGGTAACTGAACGATTATCGTCATACAAGGCGGTTTCTTTTCCATCGCCATGGTTTAAAAGAGAATACCGATTACCTTGACTATCCTTTAATCGAACCTCCCCCTCATTTGCCTCTGGATAAACCTTATCACACACAGCATAGGAGATATCGTTCCAGTATGAATACACACCTACAAGACCAGCAACTGCGGCGAAAGCACCTGTAAGGTATATGGTTTTCTTACTTGGCTTATACATAAAACGCTCCCTTAGTGCACAGCACCGCTAATAACAAGAGCAAGACCAACGAAAATGCCAAATACAAGAATACCAGCCGCTGTATTACCACGCATAATTTCTTCGGATAATTTATATTTACGATGCCAAATATTGATAAACATATAGCCCGTTACAAATAGTATAATACCTAGCACAGCGTATACAACACTGGCTACAATGCCATGTAACAGGGACATATCAGCCGTAGTCACGGCTGGTGACATAATAACAGCGCGCAAAATTTCACCGATACCGATAAATGATCCCGCTGAAAGCCACGCCACAGCACAGTTACCACGCTTAATTTCTTCACTAAATTTTCCAGGCACGAAGAAATCGATAACCGTATTCGCCGTTAACATCAGTATAATGCCAAAACAAGCATAAAAAATTGTCAATAATACATCTGGTATATAAATCATAATAAGCCTCCTAATAATATAATTTTGTATTGGATGTGTTGTTAGAGTTGCTGGTAGGATACAATCGTTCGCGTCCCGTATTATCCCCTAGTCGAACCATGGTCGCATAGTTATCTAGTATATGAGAGCTGATTAATGTACGATCAATAATTTTCCAATCCTCTTGTGTTAATTTTGATTGTTCACATACCTTAACCCTAGTTTGTCCATCCGTATTAGTGATGAGATACACCAAGTCCCCAGAATAAAATACAATAACTTCATGTCCCTCTTCTAAGTTATCCCGCTCATTCTTAATATCACCATTCACAGAATCAATCAAGTCTAATGCGGTACTAACAGGATCTAGTGTAGACGTGTATACATAGTCGCTATCCGAATCTGTTTTTGTATAATATGCAGATGTGTCATGCATATGTTCTTTTACCGTGTAAGGCACTCCAAACATAGCGCGTATACTATGCCAAGACAAATCATTGTCCGACCAAAATAGAAATAGTAAAAATAGTACACCATACCCCACGCCAACAGCAATAGATCCAAACCTCTTTTTCATTGATTTGTTACGCATCTTTTGCTTAATAGCTTGAGCGGCTGCATCATTACAAAGACGAATGTTCACCAAGGGTACTCGTGATCCTTCGGCAAACATTTTTTTACCTTCAAACCACTCTTCTTCAAAGAATACACTAGCACCACCTTCACAAGGTAGCTGATATTCTCGATATCCTGCACGGTCCCCTACGGAGGCACCACTTTCACCATCCACATCGACAACCTTTTCTAAACCGATTTGATGTAATGTAAAATCTTTTCCCGGCCGTGTATGAAAGGATGTTCTAGATACGGTACACCATTCATTATCATTATACTCAATGGTTAACCATATTTTATCGATTCCCTCAACAGCCTCTAGTCCATATTCATGCCAATAATCACCAGGTGATTTGGTCATAGACGGCTGGCCCCTATAGGATTGTTCCTTATCTGCTTTTGGAATAATCTCTATATATTTAATTTTCTCAGTGATTACATAACGGCTGCCATGAACCTCTAAGACATCATAACAATTAAACTCCATACGCACCCTCTCTAAAGTAGACATAACCACGACCACTACGAAGTACACCTATTATCCTTTGTTTAATCATACTCTATATGGTCAAAAATTACATAGTATTTCTCTTACTCTATTAGTAATGGTACAAAGTATGCTTCTGTACCAGCTATCTCCTCTGGAGAAAAACGGCATCCTACCGCAGAAGCTTGATCGCCAAGCATAAAACAGGATAAGGTTAAAAATCCATCTTTCACTCCACAATCCACTGTATGAGTAAAACGTTTCTGCTGTATAAAGTCTTGATACATCACCTTTTTACTGTCGCGACAAACAATATCGTCATAGTTATCAACTAGTTTTTCCATGTAAAGCTCAGATGTATCACCACGCTTTTGAACAACTTGTACATGCCTTCCTTCACGGCCCCAAATTTCCTTTTGAATATAAAGGCCATCATCAAGAGCTGAAAAATCATTTTCAAAATAGGATGGTGCCAAATAACGCTCGATGATATCTCGATCTGGTTTTGTAAAAAATTGATCTGTTAAATACAATGCATATACTAAGGACATAAAGGATTTATTTTGTAGAATAATGGACTCTGGCGGATTAAAAAGAGCGAATGTATCATCCTCGTACAAATCTAAGAACATTTCACCCAAAGGTTCGCCATCTGGTGTTTGTTCATCAATCAAAAGTTCCATGGGATGCAATCGATATAATAGAGTCGCATGACTACCATCTTCTAAAGGAATGCCCTCATCATCAATCTTCATATCATAAAAGGATATGAATCGCGTGTCTGCCTCAGGACAGGCTGTTTTTAGCTCATTCATAAGAAACTGTGTTGTTCCATAATCTTCAAAATAATCATGAAAGCAGGAGAATACAAAGGGATCCTTAGGTAGGCGCTCTCTATTTGCCCGCATAGATTCATATTGGTTTCTACCATACTTAGCAGATAAAACAGCATCATACATGCGCTTTAAAAATGTATGTAATTCTTTTTGGCATTCTATATTAGGATGTTTTCGTCCTACATAATTAGCTGCTACTTCATTGGCATAATAGCTTTCAATAAGAAAACATGGCGTATCTGCATTAAGTTCTACCATCCGCAAATTACCATTTACATCGAGAACAAAATCAAAGCGTGATAACCATGTCGGTAACCCTAAGGCATTCGACTTATGTAAATAAGGAATTAAATTGTCTGGCATATCCATATTTCGAGCAAAGTCATCTGGTGCCATTTGAAATACTTTTGCAGCTTTACAAAATATTTGAAATAATCTACGTGAAGCATGGCGAATTTCATCGTAAAAGTCGGATGAAAAGGCCTGCATAGACAAGGAAGGATACCGATCATCATACCCTTCATATTCCACGAAATTAAATATATTTCTATCAAGCTCATCAATATAGGATTTCATTGTTCATCCTTTCATTAAGAGGCACCGCTCGAAGTTCGAGCCCCTACACTACCAAAGCCATACTTTTCACCAATTCTATGTGCTCGATTACTCGTTTTAGTATTGTAACGATTTCTAGTCATTTCATTAATAGTTCTAGCCACTCTTGCACTATTAGATTTACTAGCGCCTGTACTTGCATCAAAAGGGGTAAGAGGTGATGTAGCGCGATAGGTCATACTAGGTGCATCCATATATGCCGTTGGAGCTGAAAAACCATGAAATGCATAGTATCCTACCGCCAAAGTTGGAATCAAACTGGCTAAGCCTGCATCCCATATAATATCACCCTTCTCATCACGATGAAAGGTAACAGACTTCTCAGCATCATCATAGAGCGCCGTTTCTTTTCCATCACCATGATTAATCAAGGTATAGCTTTTACCTTCATCATCAATGAGCCGCACTTCACCATTATTCGATTCTGGTTTGACCACATCACATAGAGCATAGCTAACATCGTCCCAATACGAATAAGCGCCTACTAGGGCTGCTATAGATGTAAAGGCTATGGCTATGTAAACAGTATTCTTACTTGGTTCATACATATAATATTCCTTCGTTTGATTTCGTAACTGAAATCAATACTATATCAATCTTTTATTATATTTGATAACGTCTTACGTCCCTGCTTATTCTTTAATTCCACCATATACGCATATCGTAACAATATTTCACTGTCATTTCTAATAGTCGCTATGCGTGTATTCTCCGAATCTGACAAGTTTTTTAATTCTCCCACTTCAACATACGTAGTGCCATTAACCACACTAATAACAGATACCTCTTTAGTCGTATAAATGACAATCCATCGCTCAGGAGACCTAGTGTCTTGTTTAATGGTATAAACCTTGCCATACACAGCATCGATAAGATCGATAGCCGTTGCATTTGGATCTTGCTTTGACGTATATACCATCAAACCGTCTTTTGTGCCTTGCGGTTCATAATAATAGGAATCTTTAATGCGCTCTTCCATGGTATATGGGAATCCTACTTCATCACGCAATTCATGCCAAGTCATATCTCCTACGAATAAATATCCCAAAAAGAATAAAATAATTCCCCAACTCAGACCCAATCGTGTCCATTCTTTTCTCCGTGCTGCATTACGAATCTTTTTACTCGCTGTTTGAGCAGCCTGATCTCGCCGTCGATGTACATCCGACAAACGAATCCTCTCACCTTGAGCCTGATCCGTCAAACCACCATGCCAGTCCTCAATAAAGAATACATAGGTCTTATCATTTTTAATCGTTCTATATTCTTTATAATCGGCCTTATCACCGCTTCTAGCTTTACTTTCACCCTCAACAGACATGACGCGTTGTAAGCCTTTATCGTACAGTTTATATCCTTTAGGCGGCGTTGAACGTAAAATAGTCTCTGAAAAGGTACAATAGTCTTTTTCCCCATTTACAATGGTGAGCCATTTTTTATCTTCACCATCCACTGGCATAAGACCATATTCGGTCCAATTCTTAGCCCCTTTATGAGTACCTAGTTCATTATTATACATTTCATCATTAAGAGTATAATTCACTGTCTTTTCTATGATGAATTCTTGATAGGAGATAACTTCAGTAACTATGTATCGCTTTCCCTGAATCTCTACAACATCATAACACTTAAAATTCATAGCCTAGACTCTTCTTCAACAATTTCTTTTAAAAGTTTAATTTCCTCTTTTGTTAATGGTCGTTCCAATAAATCGGGCCGCAACAATCGTGTCCGTTTTAGTGCTTCCTTTTGACGCCATGTGGCAATATTTTTATGATGACCACTGCGTAAAACATCTGGTACAGTCCACCCTCTAAATTCCGGTGGTTTTGTATATTGCGGACATTCTAAAAGGGGCTCATAAAATGAATCCTCTTGAGCCCCACTAGCAGCCCCTAATACGCCGGGAATCATACGAGCCACCGCATCGGCTACAACCATAGCTGGCAACTCGCCACCTGTTAACACATAGTCACCAATGGAAATGGTTTCATCTACTAGATGCTCCTCTACACGATAGTCAACACCTTCATAATGGCCACATACGAGAATCAGTTGATCATAAGTTGCTAGTTCTCTAGCCTTTTCCTGTGTGAAAGGTTGACCCGTAGGACCCATAAATACAATGCGACGACGTATACTTTCACCAGGATTACCAATGAGGCTCATCTCATCACATATCTCATCCGTTTCGTAGGCACCATTAATAGCGCTATCATAGTTAGAGACAACAGATTCTACAGCCTCAAAAATAGGAGGCGCCATCATGAGCATGCCTGCCCCACCACCATACGGTGTATCATCCACTTGTCCATGTTTATTATGACTAAAATCGCGCGGATTCGTCACAGCCATATCTAGCCGTCCCGCCTCAATGGCTCGTTTTATGATGGAATGACTAAAGAAGGCATCAAAAAACTCTGGAAACAAGGATATAATATCTATTTTCACAACAGGCCTCCCCCGAATACACTTATTATTATCATATATCTATATATAGCTATCTTATAATTAATTCTATCATAAGACACCTATAAATAGATATAAAAAACCGCCTAAATGGATTATACCCACTCAGGCGGATCAACGATCATCATGCGTTTGTCCATATCGATGTCAATGATAACATCATCAATGGCTGCAAACAATTGATCTGGTTCCCCTTCTTTGGAAACCACATATACATCATTAGCTCCCGGTTGTAATACATCCGTTAATGTACCAAGTACATTGCCCTTTGTATCTTGCACCTCAAGGCCAATCATATCAAAAATATAATAACGACCTTCTGGTAATTCTACCAAATCTTCACGACGTACTTGAATTTCTTTCTTAGCGAATAATTCAGCCGCATTGCGATCTGGAATTTCCTTAAACGAAGCTAATACGAATTGTTTATGAAATCGTGCGGATGCAACGTGGTATTCTTTACCATCGATGTAACAGGCATCCATATGCATAAACCGTTCTGGAAAATCGGTTCTAGGCATAATACGAAGATCACCCCGCACGCCGTGCGGGGCGATGATAACACCTATAGTGATGAAATCGTTAGGCTTCATTATTGACGAAACGCAACGATTTTACCGTCTTCTAATAGGATTTCAGCGCCCATCATGGCATCCAAATTATCCCCGATTTTAACGGTAACTGTTTGCTCTAATGTACCTTGAGGAATTTCAGTCCCCAATGTCAATTCTTGAGCATCTTTCAATTTAGCTGTTACTTCTTCTTTGAAAGCCAAGCGTTTATTTTTCTCTTCGTCGATTTGTTGACGAATTGCAGTAAGACTTGACGCATCAACTTTAGCTGCATCAGCTAAAATACGTTGAGCTTGAAACTCAATTGCTTCCAAATCTTTATTCACCATATCAAGGCGAGTTTCAAGATCGGATACAATTTTCGCTTTCAAATCTTCTGTTACTTTTGCTTTTACTGCTACAGGGACACGTAATGTCATTTCTTCCATTGGAACACTCCCTTTTAGACAATATCAACAGATATCTTTTTGTTCTCTTTAATAGCCGCCGCTTTCACCACAGAGCGAATTGCTTTTGCAATTCGACCTTGCTTTCCGATGACTTTACCCATATCCTCTGGAGCTACATGAAGCTCATAGACCTCAACATTGCCCTTTTGGACCATGGTAACAGAAACGGCATCAGGCTGCTTCACTAATGATTTCGCAATTAATGAAATTAATTCTATCATCACAGTATGCCTCTCTATTAATTACTTTTTAGCGTCTGCAAATTTTTGCATAACGCCTTGTTTTTTGAACAAGGAGCGAACAGTGTCAGTAGGCTGAGCACCTTTAGCTAACCAAGCCAAAGCTTTTTCTTCGTCTACATTAACGATAGCTGGTTGTTTAGTAGCATCATATTGACCAATTGTGTCAACAGGACGACCTTCACGTGGAGCACGTGAGTCAGCAACTACGATACGGTAGAAAGGAGCTTTTTTAGCACCTAAACGAGTCAAACGAATTTTTAACATGTGGGATTCACCTCCTTATAATGATGTGCTGGACAGGTTCAGCGCCCCTGTCCATGTATTACATAAACGGTAATTTTGGCATTCCAGGGAAGCCACCCTTACCGCCACGCAATCCTTGTAAACGCTTCATCATCTTCCGCGCTTCTTCGAATTGTTTTAATAAGCGATTGACGTCTTGTACTTGTGTACCTGACCCCATCGCAATACGCTTACGACGAGAACCATTTAAAATATTTGGATCTTGTCGTTCTGCAGCCGTCATGGATTTGATGATAGCCTCAATGCGACGTACTTCTTTACTATTCAAATCAAGATCTTTTAATTGATCCTTAATTTGACCCATGCCTGGTAACATGCCAATAATATTTTGCAATGGTCCTAACTTTCTCACCTGATTCATCTGTTTCAAGAAATCATCTAAGGTGAAATTGTTTTTCGCCATTTTTTGCGCCATTTCACGAGCTTCTTCTTCATCAATAGCGCCTTGTACGCTTTCAATAAGAGTTTTGAAATCCCCTAAATCGAGGATACGAGAAGCCATACGGTCTGGATAGAATACATCGAAACCATCCATTTTTTCGCTTACGCCCGTAAACTTGATTGGCAAACCGGTTACAGCCTTAATAGATAATGCAGCACCACCGCGCGCATCACCATCGAGTTTAGTAAGGATAACACCGTCAACGCCTAATTTTTCATTAAACGTTTGTGCTGTCGTCACCGCGTCCTGACCAATCATAGAGTCTACAACGAGTAGAATTTCATGAGGTCGAACAGCAGCTTTAATGTTGGACAACTCGTCCATGAGAACTTCGTCAATAGCCAAACGACCTGCTGTATCGATGATAACAACATCCTTCAACATATGCGTGCTTTGCTCTACGGCACGACGCGCAATATCTACTGGATTAGCTCCTGGTGTTTCATCAGCAAATACAGGGATATCGATTTGCTTACCTACTACTTGCAATTGCTTAATCGCTGCTGGACGGTATACGTCGGCTGCAACAAGCATTGGATGTTTACCTTGTTTGCGAAGGTATACAGCCAATTTACCAGCCGTAGTCGTTTTACCAGCACCTTGTAAACCAACAAGCATAATAATTGTTGGAGGCTTACTGGAAATCATGATACGGCTTTGCGTACCACCTAGGAGAGCTGTCAACTCATCATTAACGATTTTAATAACCGTTTGAGCTGGGTTCAAGGATCCGAACACCTCTTCACCAAGGGCCTTTTCTTTAATGGATTTAACGAAATCTTTCGCCACCATAAAGTTTACGTCCGCTTCTAAGAGAGCAGTTCGTACCTGACGCAACGCAAGATTGACATCTTCTTCTGTAATTTTGCCCTTACCTTTTAAGGATTTAAAGGCGTCTTGCAGTTTTTCTGACAAACTATCGAATGCCATATTATCCCTCCATTTGCGTCAATAATTGTTGTACCCGCGATTGTGAAAGCACATCCGCTGGCAACGTATCTTTTAATTCATTTATCACTTGTTCTCGTGCCTCATATTGAGCCACCAAGTGTAATTTAGATTCATAGTCATTCAAAATATGACGTGCACGCTGTAAATTATCATGTACAGCTTGCCTAGATACGCCAAGCTCCTCAGCAATTTCTCCAAGGGACATATCATCTTCGTGGTGAAGTTGTAAGGACATGCGTTGCTTATCCGTCAACAATGGCCCATAGAAATCAAGGAGTAAACTGATAAGTACTCGTTCTTCCATTTCGCCACCTCCATCACTGTCAAGTCATATTACTTTACATATACTACAGCATAAAAAAAGCTGTGTCAAGTAGAAATACTTAACATCTAATTTATAGAGAATTATTTTCATATTTTACTTTTATATCTACTATAATATGCTATAATAAACATATCTAATATTTTCAATATAAAAAATAGGAGGTATTGTATGAATACCAAACATTATGATCTTATCGTCCTAGGTTTTGGCAAAGCCGGTAAAACATTAGCAGCTAAATTTGGCTCCATGGGCAAAGCCGTAGCTATGATTGAAGAAAATCCACTCATGTATGGTGGTACATGTATTAATATCGCATGTATACCTACTAAAACGATGATTATAGCCGCATCAAAAGGCTTATCTTACGATCAAGTATTAAACCAACGCGAGGTAGTTACATCTCGTTTACGCAATAAAAACTTCGCTATGCTAGACACAAATGAACATGTCGATGTATATACTGGACATGGTGAATTCATTAGTAATAAAGAAATCGCCGTTACAGCTGGGGAAGACAAAATCATCTTATCTGGTGAAACAATTATTATTAACACTGGTGCTGTAGCGATTAAGCCTAACATTGATGGCATCAGCGCAGCAACAGGCTTCTATAACAGCACAGAAATTCAACAATTATCGCCTCAACCAAGTACACTAGGCGTTATCGGTGCGGGTCCTATCGGCCTTGAATTTGCCAGCCTATATGCTAAACTAGGTACAAAGGTAACAGTATTTAATATTGAATCTAGCATCTTAAAACGGGAGGAACCGATTGTACAAGAATTAGCTAACGAGTACTTGACTGAGCAAGGTATTACTATTCTTAACGATATAACATTAAACTCTGTATCTAATGATGGCAACAAACCTGTTATTACTGCAAACAGTCAAAACTATACATTTGATGCCGTTTTATATGCTACAGGTCGCAAACCAAATACAGCTAACATCGGTTTAGAAAATACGGATATTATTACTAACGAACGCGGCGCTATCGTAGTGAATGATACATGTGAAAGCTCCGTTCCTGGCGTATATGCAGTAGGCGATGTAAACGGTGGTCCTCAATTTACGTATATTTCTCTCGATGACTTCCGCATTGTATTTGGTGCACTTACAGGAAATGGCCAATACACATTAAAAGATCGCAAAAATATTCCTTACACAACATTTTTAACACCGCCACTGGCTCGTATAGGTCTCACAGAAGAAGATGCTATCAACAAAGGCTATACAGTTAAAACTAAAGAAATGCTCGTAGCCACCATGCCAAGAGCTCATGTAAACGACTATTTAAAAGGTGCATTTAAAATTGTAGTAAATGCAGATAACGATTTAATCCTCGGTGCTACACTTTATTCTCAAGGTGCTGAAGAGTTGATTAATCTCATTAAAATGGCTATGGATAACAACATTCCATATACATACTTCAAAAATCAAATCTTCACACATCCTACCATGGCAGAAAACCTAAACGACCTTTGTAACTTTTAATGCCATAAACAAACTTAATAACAATTGATATATACTGAAAAATAAAAGGGCGCTCATTAGCATATATATGCTAATGAGCGCCCTTTAACAATTTAGAGAAATAAGATGCGATTTAAATTATTCTCTATTAGTTTTTTGTAAATAATCTACGTACTACCTTTTGTAGTTTTGGTGTCAATATAATAGCCACCACAATACCTGCAGCACTTGTAATCAAGGAGTATTGAATTTTGCTAGCTGCTACGGCTGCACTTTCAAGAACGAACCACCATGCTAAGAAATAGCCAAATGCAGTCCAAATAGTGCCAATAATAAGAGCAATCAAAATACGTGTAAAGGATGCTGTCGGCTTTGTAATGGATGGTGGCAAGTAACCTGCTGTCATACCACCTACAATAAGACCTGCAATACCTTTAATAAAGAAAGAGAATACAATGTATTGCGTATGTCCACCAAAGAGGTCAAATAATGCAGAACCAATAGCCGCACCTAAACCACCATATAAACCGCCAAAAAGAATGGATGATGTAAATAATGCAGCAGATCCTAAGTGAACCATGGCCCCACCTGGTATTTCAATGCGAATTGTAGTTGCTACTGCACATAAGGCAGCAATAAAGCCAATATAAACAATATCTCGTGTTTTTAATTTCATAGATAGCACCTCTCTTTTAGCTGAATAACTATATTTAGTATAACAAATCTCAATCAGTCTAAAAACACTTATTTCATAGGAATTAAATATATAGCCAGATTTAAAATAAAGCACCTATACCTTCGTATAGGTGCTTTATAGTATTTGATTATACTCTATGCGTAATCTTAAATTTTAGCTCGTTTTAAACGAAGTGAGTTGCTTACAACAGTAACAGAACTAAATGCCATCGCAGTACCTGCAATCATAGGATTCAAGGCACCTACAGCAGCCAAAGGAATACCAATGCAGTTAAAGATCAATGCCCAGAATAAATTTTGTTTAATATTGGTCATCGTCTTACGGCTAAGACGTACAGCTTGTACCAATGTATGCAAATCATTGCGTACCAAAACGATATCTGCTGCTTCTACGGCGATATCTGTACCACTACCGATAGCAAAACCGATATCTGCCGTTACAAGAGCTGGTGCATCATTGATACCATCACCAACCATGCCCACTACCATACCTTTATCTTGTAACTCTTTTACCTTACTAGCCTTATCTTGAGGCAACACTTCAGCAATTACATGAGTAATGCCTGCTTGTTTTGCAATATATTGAGCTGTACGGCGATTATCACCGGTAAGCATCCATACGTCGATGCCTTGAGACTGTAGTTCTTTTACAACCTCAATAGTTTCAGGACGCAATTCATCTTCTACAGCCCATAATGCACTGATGACACCATCTACAGCGAGAACAGATACAGATGCACCTTGTTCTTCAAAATGTTGAATATCATCTTGCACCTTAGATAAATCATAACCGAGTTCACTCATCCATCGGCTATGACCAAGTTGTACAGATACACCTTGGTAAGCACCTTGCAAGCCTTTACCCGGTACATCGCCAAAGCTTTCAAGTTCAACAGCCTTCCCCTTGTAGCCATGATCTTCACCATAATAAACCATAGCCTTAGCAATCGGATGCGATGTGCCGCTTTCAAGAGCCATCATGATGGACATGTTCACACTTTCATCACCACTATAGTTTTTGAATGCCGTTACATCGAGTACGCCTTGTGTAAGAGTACCTGTTTTATCCATAACGATAGCATCGAGTTTACCAGCTTTCTCAAGATATTCCGCACTCTTGATGAGAACACCATGTTCTGCGCCAAGGCCAGAACCTACCATGATGGATGTCGGTGTAGCAAGGCCAAGCGCACATGGACAAGCGATTACTAGAACAGCGGTCGCATTAATAAGGGCTACATTGATAGAATCGCCTACAATAAAGTACCACACGAGACCAGTTAGGACAGCAAGGCCAATAACAGTTGGTACAAAGTATTGAGCCACAATATCCGCAATACGTTGAATGCTTGCTTTAGATGTTTGAGCTTCCTCTACGACCTTGATAATTTGAGATAACATCGTGTCGCTACCAATGCGCTTTGCTTCCATTGTGAAAGCACCACTTAAATTGATAGTCGCCCCAATAACCTCAGAGCCCACTTGTTTTTCTACAGGTAAGCTTTCACCTGTAAGCATAGCTTCATCAACGGTAGAGTAACCTTCTGTAATAGTACCGTCTACAGGAATCTTTTCACCGGCGCGCACTTGTAATACATCGCCAGCTACCACCTTAGAGGTAGGAATATCTACAAATTCACCATCGCGCAATACATGAGCCGTTGCCGGTTGCAAAGCAATTAGTTTTTGAAGCGCTTCAGACGTACGCCCCTTGGCTACCTCTTCTAACAATTTACCTAGAAGAATAAATGTGATAAGCCATGCAGAGGTTTCAAAGTAAATACCATGAGGACCAAGTTCTGGATGGAACTGCCAATTGTAAATACTGAACAAATACGCCACACTCGTACCCATAACAACGAGGACATCCATCGTAAGAGCCCCATTCTTTACGGCACTCCATGCACTCTTATAGAACATGAGACCCGGGCCAAATTGAGCGATAGTGGCTAATACAAATTCAACCCAAACCGGCAACGCTTGAATACCAAAACGATGCAAGGTCATGTTGATCATCATCGGTACCGCCATACAAGCCGCAATAATAAGGCGTGTAATATGTGGTTTTAAATTAACCTTTTCTATTTCCTGTTTCGTTTCATCCGCTTCAGTAGCACCAAAACCGATATTCGTTATGGCATCGATAATTTGTTGTGGTTCTACAGTAGCGCCATCCTTAAACTCTACGCTCCCCTTACGGGTTAGTAGGTTAACCTTTACAGAAGCTACGCCATCCACCTTGGATACGACGTTTTCAACGCGTTTTACACAGGCTGCACAATGCATGCCCGTAATGTCAAACTCTTGTTTTTTTGTACTCATATATAACTTCCTTCGAAACAATTCAAATCAGAGATTCATAAAATATGATAAATACAGTATATTTGTAATATTTATTACATGAACTAATACTCATATATCTACTATTTATAATAACATAGATTCTCAATTCGTCAATATCCTACTAAAACTAGAGGGTTATTCCTTTTCTGTAAGGGAATTAATAATTGCGATTGTAGTGCTATATATTGTGTAAATAAATATATATATTATTAAACATTATCGCTCATAATCTATACATTACCTTTATAAATAGCTTATAATAAAGTGATGATGATGAATAAATACTATAGTGGTAAAAATAAGAATGGAGGTGAGGAAATGCCAGATACAACTAGCCCTACCGTGGAATTCATATCCATTGCCAAAGAATTCCGCCATGAATATGTAGTGGAGAAATCCAGATTTATCACTACCGTATATCCATGTAGTACCGAAGAGGATGCGCAATCTTTTATCGCCCGTATCAATAAAGAGTTTTGGGATGCTCGGCATAATTGTACGGCCTTCGCATTAGGACCAAAGCAAGAACAACAACGCTCGTCCGATAATGGTGAACCATCGGGCACTGCTGGAAAGCCTATGCTAGAAGTCTTGAAAAAGACAGGTATTACAAATGTAGCCGTTGTGGTAACACGCTACTTTGGCGGTATAAAACTAGGGGCTGGTGGATTAATCCGAGCATACTCCCACTCCGTTGCTGAAACATTGCGTCTTGCACCAAAGGAATTGCATACCACAAGAATACAATTACAAGCGATTATTGACTATGCACTATATGGCACAATAGAACGCTATCTACAGGATGCACAACTACATTATGAGGCTACCTTTGGAGAAAAAATAGATCTTACGATTTTAGTGCCACCTATCGATATAGAACGGATACAAAAAGAGCTCCAAGACATGAGTCATGGAGCTGCTACTTGTAATGTATTAGATGCTATCGAAGTGGTATTACCACTAGATTAAGTGTTCAATCAATTCGTACACTAACTAATTAGTTGCCATTATGAACTAAACCAGTAAGGCCTTGATTCATTTCATGACGTTTTTCAGTTGTCAATGGATGTGGCCATACGCGTTCTAATTGTTTTTTACGACTAACACCAGCATTATGTGCTGTCATTAATCTACGTGCTTCCCAATTACGAATTGCTTTACTTAATGTTCTTTTTACTACGCCCATAGTAGTACTCACTTTCCTAGTCACTGCAACTATATCAAAAATATTGATGAGATTATTAAAACAACTTTTTATGTGCTTTAATTCTCTTGATGTGTATAGTATATATGACATTTCTTAAAAGGTAAAATAACTATTCCTTTATTAGTTATAAATTTTAATTATCATGATTTGTGTATTAAAGGGGGATTTTATGGACACATCGTATTATCACAATTTTATAACCCTTGTTCAAACAGGAAACATGACACAAGCTGCAGAAATTCTCCACATTACACAACCGGCTTTGAGTAAGCAGTTAAAATATTTAGAGGCAGAATTTGGCGCTCAGCTCATCAATATTAAACGAGGTCAACGGGGTTCCAATTTACAACTTACCGATGCAGGTAAAATTTTTTATGAAAAAGCACAGCAATTATGTTCTATTGAAGAATCTACGTATAATGCAGTACAACAGTTAAATTCACGTATCGAAGGTACGCTGCGCATCGCTACCTCTGCATCCCGTTCCACCCCCATCGTACAACAATATTTGCCGGCATTCTCCATGAAATATCCATCTGTACACTTTGAAATTTACGAAGGACTCATGACCAATGTCGTAAAACAGCTCATCAGTGGCAGTGCAGAAATTGGAATTGCTAATATCCAAATGGTAGATACTGATAAATTTGATATTCTCTTAACCCAAGAGGAACATCTATACGCATTATTTAGACGCGATGTGTTCTGGACTGATCGCGAACACGATACCATCACCTGGGATGATATTAAACAATGCCCTCTCTCCTTATCTGGTGGGTCCGTAAGAATGATTATGCAATCATCCTTAACAGATATGGAACATCTAAATGTGAGCGCTATTACGACTACCAAAACATCGGCCATTGAATGGGCATCATCCGGTCGTACGGTAGCACTGGTCCCAATGGATGCCAAAGAAATGGTAAATCACCGCAAAATGTCACGCATTAAATTACCTGAATTTTCCGGTGACTACAAAAAAGCATTCATAACCTTAAAAGGTCATGCCCTTTCACCGGTGGCACAACAATTTATAGATTTCTATAAAGCCTACGTATAATACATTTACCAATATTGATACGAAATAATTACATATACACAAAAAAGCAGGAACTGGCATCGCCAATTCCTGCTTTTGTTATAGCTCGACTATGATTGATGTACGGCACCAATAATATCAGTAATACTGTTTAGATTATATCGTTCCACATAATCGCCCATTTCACGAGCAATACGAGAAATCGCGATTGGATCAACCATCGTAGCGGTACCAACTTGTACGGCCTGGGCACCGGCCATCATAAATTCGATAGCATCAGTACCACTCATGATACCACCAAGTCCTATAATAGGAATAGTAACGCCTTTATAGACTTGATGAACCATGCGAAGCGCCACAGGTTTTACTGCTGGACCAGATAGACCGCCATAAATATTACCTAACAATGGTTTGCGACGGTGAATATCAATAGCCATGCCTAACAATGTATTAATGAGGCTGACCCCATTACCACCACCGGCTTCTACAGCCTTTGCAATTTCCACGATATCTGTTACATTTGGTGAAAGTTTTACGATAACCGGCTTATCGGTTACTTTACGAACCGCTTTAGTTACTTGTTCAACAACCTTTGGGTCTACGCCAAATGCCATACCTTCACTCTCTACATTTGGACATGATACATTGACTTCAAGGCCTGCAATACCATCCACAGATAGTGTTTCTGCCATCCAAGCAAATTCCTCTACTGTACCAGCAGACATATTAGCTAGTAGCGGTACATCATATTTCTTAAGTTCTGGCAAAATATCCGTAACAAAATGCTCTGCCCCTGGATTCTCAAGGCCAATACAGTTCAATACACCAGATGGCGTCTCTGCAATACGAGGGCCAGGATTACCATGACGACCTTTAGGCGTTAATCCTTTCACAGAGATAGCCCCCACCTCATTACTAAGGTCTAGATAACCAGCGTATTCAGGACCATTTCCAAAGGTACCAGATGCAGCGATAATAGGATTTTTCATCTTAATACCGCAATAATCGATGGCGAGTTTTGGGTTTGGTGTAACGGTGTTATTTAAATCGAGTTCACTCATTAAAAGAACACCTCCTCAGCTGGGAATACAGGACCATCTTTACAAACCTTATAGCGCTTACCACCCACGCCATCACAAGCACAGCCTAAACAACCACCTGTACCACAGCCCATCCGTTCTTCTAAGGACACTTGGCAAGGTACATTGAGCTCTTTAGCCACTTGAGCCACACCTTTCATCATCGGTGTAGGGCCACAAGTCATAACGGAAGTGAATGTATTAGAATTAATTAGTTCAGGCATAATAGCTGTTGGGAACCCCTTTGTACCTACACTGCCATCATCTGTTGTGATATGAACCTGTACAGTTGTATCCTTGAACAAATCAGCCCAGAAGGTTTCGCTTTCATTTCTAAAGCCCAAGATAACGTGTGCAGACTCGCCATCTTGTAAATGGGACGCAATACAAAGCATCGGTGCAATACCAACGCCACCGCCAACGAGAAGCATATTCTCAGATGTTACAAATGGTTCGCCCAAGGGACCCAAACAATCTAATGTATCACCAGGCACGAGGCGAGTCATAATATCCGTCCCCTTACCTACGACACGGTACAAAAGGGTAATGGTACCCTTTTGTGCATCAAATCCAGCATAGCTAATAGGGCGACGCAATAATGGCGCCGTAGAGTCCGCTACGCGAACATTACAAAACTGCCCTACCTTTGCTTCTGCTGCTTGTTTTGGTGCGTGAATATCCATAATCCACACATCAGAGCCTATTTGCTCATTGCGAACGACTTCGCCCTGTTCTACATAGCCACTCATGGTATTACTCCAATTCAAAATCTTGTAATGCTTCTACATTGTAGTTAGCGTCATCTTTACGGTTTGCTACAACGCGCAATACTTCACGAGCTGTATCAAGACTTGTTAAGCATGGTGTACCCATTTCTACAGCGAGACGGCGCAATTGAAAACCTTCACGTTCAGGCCGTTTACCAGCTGTCAATGTATTAAGTACGAGATCCACCTTATCTTGGCGAATGTGGTCAGCACAGTTGTCTTCGCCTTCATGGATTTTATTAACGACCTTGCAATTAACACCATGTTCGATGAAGTATTTGCCTGTACCACCAGTCGCTTCGATGTGATAGCCAAGGTCGATGAAACCTTTTGCAAGTTCACAAGCTTCTGCTTTATCGCGATCTGCTACGGTCATAAGGATTGTACCATCTTCTGGAATACGCATGTTGGCACCATTAATAGCTTTAAACAATGCTTCAGAATAGGTACGACCAATCCCCATAACTTCACCAGTAGATTTCATTTCAGGTCCAAGAGCGATTTCTACAAGACCCATTTTAGAGAAGGAGAATACCGGTGCTTTTACAGCCACATATGGTTTATTAGGTACAAGTCCTAAAGGTAAGCCTAAATCTTTTAAGCTTTCACCAAGAGCAATTCGAGTTGCACATTCTACCATATTAATACCTGTAACCTTAGAAATAAATGGTACAGTACGGCTAGAACGAGGGTTAACTTCGATTACATTAAGTTCGCCATCAGCCACGATGTATTGAATATTAAGAACGCCCTTAACATTAAGGCCAATTGCGATACGACGTGTATAATCTACGATTTGATCGATAATTTCTTGGCTCAAATGTTGTGCTGGATAAACTGCCATGGAGTCACCGGAGTGAACACCGGCGCGTTCGATTTGTTCCATGATGCCAGGGATACATACGTCGGTACCGTCGGAAATAGCATCAACCTCTACCTCCATACCAACCATGTAACGGTCGATAAGAACTGGATGTTCTTTGGACGCTACTACGGCTTCCTTCATGTATACATCAAGTTCTTTATCGTTGTATACGATTTCCATCGCACGACCACCCAATACATAAGAAGGACGAACGATCAATGGATATTTTAAGTTCTTAGCTGCTTCTTGCGCTTCTTCATCAGAAGTTACAAGAGCACCTACTGGACGAGGAATACCAAGTTTTGCCAATAATTCATCAAAACGTTCACGGTCTTCCGCCATGTCGATGCTATCTACGGATGTACCGAGAATTTTTACACCGCGTTTAGCCAATGGGCCCGCCAAGTTGATAGCTGTTTGACCACCAAATTGAGCAATAACGCCAGCTGGTTGTTCTTTATCAATGATTTCCATAACATCGTCCACTGTTAATGGTTCGAAGTACAAGGAATCAGAAATATCGAAGTCTGTAGACACTGTTTCTGGGTTATTATTGATCATAATGGATTGGTAACCCGCTTTACGAAGTGCCCAAGAGGAATGCACAGAGCAGTAGTCAAACTCTACACCTTGACCGATACGAATTGGACCGGAACCAAGTACTACAACGGATTTTTCACCTAGTGGTTTAACTTCGTCTTCTTGTGCATAAGCACTATAGTAGTATGGTGTTTTAGATTCGAATTCTGCAGCACATGTATCTACATATTTATAGGTTGGAAGAATATTCCATTCTTTGCGTTTCGCCTTTACGTCTTCTGCCGTTGTATTCGCATAGCGCGCAATAACAGTATCAGGGAAGGAATAACGTTTAGCTAGACGCAATACATCTTGAGTCAAACCATGTTCAGTTAACATTTTTTCTACATTGACGATATTCTTGATTTTTTCAATGAAGAATGTATCGATTTTAGTAATGTAGTGGATTTTTTCTACACTAATCCCCTTACGAAGTGCTTCAGCCACAACGTAGATACGTTCATCATCTACTAAATGTAAACGTTCAATCAATTGTTCAATGGACTCATGAGCAATTTTCTTAAGCTCAATATGGTCCAAACCGATTTCCAAGGAGCGGATAGCTTTCAATAAAGAACCTTCCAAGGTGCGGTCAATAGCCATAACTTCGCCTGTGGCCTTCATTTGAGTGCCCAATGTGCGGTCTGCCAAATTGAATTTTTCAAATGGCCAACGAGGGAATTTAGTTACCACATAGTCCAGTGTTGGTTCGAAGCACGCTTTTGTTTCACCTGTTACAGCATTAGTAATTTGATCCAATGTCATGCCTACTGCAATTTTTGCAGCCACCTTCGCGATTGGATACCCAGTTGCTTTAGATGCCAATGCAGAGGAACGGGATACACGAGGGTTTACTTCGATAACGATATATTCGTTACTATCTGGATTCAAAGCGTATTGTACGTTACAACCACCTTCGATTTTCAAATAGCGAATGATGTCAACAGATGCAGTACGAAGCATTTGGTATTGAATATCGTTCAATGTTTGGCTTGGTGCCACAACGATGGAGTCACCTGTATGTACACCTACAGGGTCAATATTTTCCATGTTACATACGATGATACAGTTGTCTGCACTATCGCGCATTACTTCGTATTCGATTTCTTTCCAACCTGCAACGGAACGTTCCGCCAAGATTTGGTGAATTGGTGAAAGTTTCAAACCACGGCGTGTGATTTCATACATTTCATCTTCGTTATGCGCAATACCGCCACCAGTACCGCCCAATGTATAAGCAGGACGGATGATGATAGGATAGCCGATGCGATTTGCAAAGGCTACGGCTTCTTCAAGGTCATTGAAGATGTCGGATTCAGGAACTGGTTGATTGATTTCATTCATCGCTTCCTTGAATAGTTCGCGGTCTTCTGCATGTTTAATAGCTTCTAATGTCGTACCAAGCAACTTAACGCCATACTCTTCAAGTACGCCTGCTTCTGATAATTGAACAGCCATATTTAGACCTACTTGGCCACCCAATGTTGCCAATAAGCCCCAAGGGCGTTCTTTTTTAATAACTTCCGTTACGAATTCAAGGCTAATAGGTTCTACATATACACGGTCTGCAATATCTGTATCTGTCATAATTGTTGCAGGGTTAGAGTTAACCAATACTACCTTATAGCCTTCTTCACGAAGGGAACGGCACGCTTGTGTACCAGCATAGTCAAATTCTGCTGCTTGGCCGATAATAATTGGACCAGAACCAATTACGAGTACTTTTTTTGCTTCTGTGGTCATATTATTTTCCCTTTCTCATCATATCTTCAAATTCATCAAACAAATATAGGTTATCAGTAGGTCCAGGGGACGCTTCTGGATGGTATTGTACGGAGAAGATTGGCAATTCTTTGTGGCGCATACCTTCTACAGTACCATCATTCACACTGCGATGTGTGATTTCAATATAATCAGGCAAAGAAGAATCATCTACGGCAAAGCCATGATTTTGAGATGTAATATATACACGGCCGGTACGAAGATCTTGTACAGGGTGGTTAGAACCACGGTGACCAAATTTAAGTTTGAATGTAGTGCCGCCGTATGCTTGTGCCAATACTTGGTGCCCCATGCAGATACCAAAGATTGGTTTCTTACCAAACATTTTCTTCACTTCTTCTACTGCATAACCTAAATCTTGAGGGTCTCCAGGGCCATTGGACAAGAAAATGCCATCAGGATTAACAGCGAGTACATCTTCTGCTTTAGAATCTGCTGGGAACACAGTTAAACGGCAACCAGCAAGCTCTAAGGATCGAAGAATATTTTCTTTTACACCATAATCCATTACAGCCACATGGAATTCTGCATTTTTATCGCCACGCATGCCTTGCCATTTTGTAGTGACGCGCATAACTTGGTCTGTAGGCAAATCTTGTTTAAATAATTTTTGAATATCTTCCATCGGATAATCAGCACGCACAAGTACGCCTTTCATAACACCATGGTTACGAATAGTACGCGTAATGGCACGCGTATCTACATCATAGAGGCAAGGAATGCCATGCAAACGTAAATATTCGCTGAACAAACCTTCATTTTGCCAATTGGATGGAAAATCACATAGTTCACCTACGATAAAGCCTTTACAGTATGGTTTAGGACCTTGTGTAATAGCATTTAATGTACCATAGTTACCAACGAGTGGATATGTTAATGTAATAATTTGATCCGCATAGGATGGGTCAGTCAAAATTTCTTGATATCCAGTCATGCCTGTATTAAACACAACCTCGCCCACTGTAGGAGCGCCGCCTAATAAGGAACCTTCAAATACGGAACCATCTTCCAGAACTAATTTGCCTTTCATTATAGGACCACGCCCTCCTTCATAACGATGTTACCGTCTACAACGGTAAGTTTTGCTTTACCAGTAACAATCATGCCATCAAATGGGCTGACTTTACCTTTTGTATAAAATTTATTTCTGTCTACAGTCCATTGTTCTGTAGTAGAGAATACTGTAATATCCGCTGGTTTACCAACTTCTAACACACCTGCATCTAGATGCATCAACTCAGCTGGACGTGTACTCATGTAGTACACCACTTGGTCGATGCTAAGTTTATCTGGACCATAGGCATTAGTAATAACGCCAGCCAAGGATGTTTCAAGCCCGCTAAAACCATTTGGAGCGCAGCAGAATTCGTGGTCTTTTTCTTCGAATGCATGTGGTGCATGGTCTGTGATAATAGCATCAATGGTGCCATCTTTTAAACCTTCTAGCAATGCTTGACGATGATCTTCAGAACGAATTGGCGGTGCCATTTTGAAAGCTGGATTATATTCGCGCAAATATTCATCAGTAAAGGATAGATGTTGGCTTGTTACCTCACAAGTTACATTAACCCCTTTAGCCTTTGCACGGCGTACCATATCCACCGTATTTTTACTACTTACGTGAGCAATATGGATATGACCACCTGTCATTTCCGCTAGTAAAATATCGCGAGCTACCGCCAAATCTTCAGCTACAGCTGGACGCCCGATAACGCCCATTTCATAAGATACGAAACCTTCATGCATATGACCATTTTTAGTCAAGCTAATATCTTCTGCATGGTCGATAACCATTTTATTGAACATGGATGAATATTCCAACGCACGACGCATGAAAGCAGCACTTTCTACATAGTGTCCATCATCAGAATACGCTACAACACCAGCCTCAGCCATATCGCCTAATTCAGCAAGTTCTTTACCTTCTAGATTCTTAGATACAGCACCGATGAATTCTACTTTTACGACACCAGTAAGTTCAGCTTGTTTTTTCAAACCTCGTACAAGAGCCGCATTATCTACTACTGGTGTTGTATTCGCCATGGTCACGACGCGTGTAAAACCACCAGCAGCTGCCGCTTGTGTACCAGAATGGAAATCTTCTTTTGCTTCTTGGCCTGGTTCGCGCAAATGTGTATGAATATCGATAAGACCCGGTGCTACAATAAGTCCTGTTGCATCATATACTTCAGCACCATCTGCACTTAAATTTTGACCGATGGCTGCAATTTTACCATCTTTCACGAGAACGTCTGCTACTTCATGTTGTTGTTTTGCCGGATTGACTACCGTACCATTTTTAATGAGCAAGCTCACTACCGTCACCTCCATGAATTGTTAAGTACAATACAGCCATACGAACGGATACACCATTGCGTACTTGTTCTTGAATTACGGATTGATCCCAGTAGGCTACATCTGGGGAAATTTCAAGGCCACGGTTCATTGGGCCTGGATGCATAACCATAACATCATCTTTTGCTAGGCTTAATACATCTTTATTGATACCAAAGATACGCGCATATTCGCGATTTGTTGGATATAGAGCGGAGTGAATGCGTTCTAATTGAATACGAAGAACATTGACAACGTCTGCGTCTTTTACAGCTTCACGCACATCGTGATGAATGGTAACACCCATTTTTTCAAGTTCAGGATAGAGCATAGTACGAGGACCTGCCAAGTGAACGTCGGCCCCCATTTTAGTAAGACCGTAAACATCGGAGCGAGCTACACGGCTATGCATAATATCGCCTACGATAACGACTTTTTTACCTTCTAATGAACCTTTGCGTTCAATGATGGAGAACATATCGAGCAATGCTTGTGTTGGATGTTCATGGGCACCATCGCCAGCATTGATAATGATAGGATCAACGGCTTTTGTCGCATAGAGAGGAGCCCCTTCGGCGCTGCTGCGCATTACGATAGCATCCGTCCCCATATAGGACAATGTTAATAATGTATCGCGGAAGCTTTCACCCTTACCCATAGAGGAACCACTTGGTGTAATATTGATTACATCTGCCCCTAAATATTTACCTGCTAGTTCAAAAGAACTACGCGTACGTGTACTAGGTTCCATGAATAGATTGATAATCGCCTTACCTTTCAAATAAGGGATTTTTTTGTCATCAGACAAAACAACCTTCTTCATCTTTTTCGCTACATCTAGAATTAATTTTATCTCTTCAGGTGTAGCATGTTGTAACCCTAACAAATGTTTGCCATGCAAGCTCACTTGTCCCATGATTGCCTCCTAACCGTATAACAAAAAAGACCTCTTGCCCCAGGGCAAAAGGTCGAATAGTTTGCACAAAGAAGCCCTTGAGGGCGCTTCAACTATATGTCCTTTTTTAGCCTCTCTGGACCAATTTAAAAGGGATTTTGTAATGCTACAGTATCTCGTACTGTATATTGCACTTATCTCTATTCATTGTACTGAAATTACCTGTGAAAGTCAATGTAATTCCCATGAAGAAACACAAATCGGATGCCTCAACAGGCATCCGATTTAATATGTAAATCCACCGATTCGTTTACTGTTGTTTTCTTGTCAACTGATCAATAGATACCGCATTTTGTGTAGTATCTTCATCTTGATTGGCAGATGTATTAACATCATCTAACTCGGCAAAGCTACGACGTTTACCACCTTGTGCTGCAATACGCGCTGCTTCACGTTCTTCTGCCAATTTTTGACGTGCAATTTCTGCGTTTCGCTTAGCGATAATTTGTCGTTGTGCAGCTAAGCGGATTTCTTCAGCCCGTTGAGCTGCTTTTTTCTGAGCTTCCCGTTGAATATCAGCACGACGGCGTGCCTCTTTGGCTTGTTCTTGAGCAATTTCGTATTCACGGTACCGTTTTTCTGCCAATTGGCGAGCTTCTTCGGCTTTTCTAGCCGCTTCTGCTTGTTCCTTCGCAATCCGTTCACGCTCTGCTTTACGTGCCGCTTCTGCAGCGCGATTTTCTTCGCGGATGCGAGCTTCCTCAGCTTGTCGAGCGGCTTCCGCAATACGTTCTGCTTCCGTAATTCTTGCAACTTCAGCCTTACGAGCCTCTTCGGCACGGCGTGCTTCTTCGGCTTTACGCGCTTCTTCGGCCCGTTTTGCTTCCTCTGCAATACGACGTTCTTCGGCTTTACGCGCTTCTTCTTGAGCTTTTGCAATAGCTGCTAGGCGCTCTTCCTCAGCTTTACGTGCCGCTTCTTGTCGAGCCATTTCGGCCTTGCGCAATGCTTCCTGACGAGCTTCTTCGGCTTTTCTAGCCTCATCAGCGCGTTTTGCTTCGGCTGCAATTCGATCAGCCTCTGCTTTGGCTTCTGCAGCCTTGCGTTTTTCCTCGGCCTGACGAGCCGCCTCTTGACGCGCCGCTTCTGCTTTTCTAGCCGCTTCTTGGCGTTCTGCTTCGTTTTTAGCCGCTTGTTCTGCCGCTTTGTGTTCTGCCTCTATGCGTGCAGCCTCAGCTCGTTGTTCAGCCAAAATGCGTTCTTCTTCAGCCTTACGCTGCGCTTCTAAACGTTGTGCTTCTAATTTTGCTGCATATTCACGAGCTTTTTGCTCGGCTGCTTCTCGAGCAGCTTGCTCACGTTCTGCTTTTTCACGAGCTGCTTGTTCGGCTGCGATGCGTGCTGCTTCCGCTTTTTGGGCATCAGCCTTAGCTTTTTGTTCAGCCAATTGTCGATCAGCTTCCGCTTTAGCACGTGCTCGTTCAGCAGCTGCATCGGCTTTTGCCTTGAGTTTAGCTTGTTCCTCTGCATCTCGTTTATCTAATTCAGCCTGTCTATCTTGAGCTGCTTTATGAGCAGCAGCTGCCTTTTCAGCCGCTAATTTAGCTGCCTCTGCTAATTGATGAGCTTGTTCTTCTTTTTGAGTCTTCGCTGCTACATATTTTTCTTCAATAGCCACCTTCTTAGCTGCTTCGGCTGCTTCTTTTTGTGCCTCTGCTTCTAATGCACGCTGACCAGCTTCATTAGTAGCCAATACGCGCGCATATTGAGGGTTTGCTAACGCTTCTGGAATCAGTAAAAAACGAACTGGTAAATTCGAAGCACCAGCCGGCATGAAATCGATGGTCAACGTATCGCCACCGTAATAGTTCCCCATGTATCGAGAATCTAATACAGTATTATGACCTAATGCCATTAAACCATCATCACCACCGATGTGATAGGTCATGCTTTCACTAGGAGCCTTTTGCCAACGACGTTGTGCTTTCACAGTAAAGGAACCAGAATAACCGCCGCCTAATGGATTGAAATAGAGGCGGAAAGGGTCCTCGCCGCTTGTAGGAATTTTAACTGTATAAGAAATACCATAGTTCCCTGCGTCCTTTACATAGGCCTTATTATCGAGCTCATCCACGCCCTCTACAAAACGGTCTTCTCTATCATTGCCCAGTTCCACATAGGCGCCACCTAATGTGGTATTATATTCTTTTGTTACTGCCATTTCGCGCTCAGCACCGGTGAAAGTACCACGCAACCGCACATGGTCTATAGGCAAATTATTCACCCAATACGAGGACTCAATAGAATTCAGATTCATAGGAATCATCATAACCCGTGCAAATACAGGAGCACTTGTTTGCAAATCTACGATGCCTGTAAATAAAGCATCTTTAGGTATTGGGGAGTGTTCTAAATCAGTAAATACGAGTTGACGACTTTTGGGAGGCATCACAAAGGAATACAATGGTTTATCCGTCAATGGTTGCTCTAATTCCTTCCGCGATAAATCACGACCTGCCGCAAAATAATCGGATGTAGCGATGGATTTTAATTCACGGAACACGGCAATGCCATTTGGTTCATTGCCTGTATTCTCTAAGATAATGGCAATCTTATGAGGCTCGGCCATCTCATTTACATGGTAAAAGTAGATACGCCCTTTCCCATTAATGCTACCAGCACTTAATACACCACCTACAGGTCCTACATATTCAGGACTATCGGATAATAGCAAAGTATCCTTTTGCGCTTGTAATTCCGCTGGCAATGGAGTAAACGAAAAATATCCTATGGAGTTCAAATCAATATCGCTTGCCGCATGACCTGTTAATGCTCCCATAACTGCTAACATCGTCGCTAGCTTATATGTTTTCTTAAATAACATAATATTAAACCTCTTCCAGCCCCATAGGATCATATGTAAGGGCTAATGCTTCTAACTTTTTCAAACGATGTCCAATACCTGATTTAGATAAGGTACCATTCATCATTTCTTCTAATTCTTTTAAACTTGCTTCCGGATTATCCCAGCGCAATCTAGCTACAATTTTCAATTTATCCGGCAATGCATCAATACCTATATGCTCATCCAATATACGGATGGCTTTCACTTGACGTACCGCTGCATCTACGGTTTTTTGTAAATTTGCAGTCTCACAATTTACCTGTCGATTGATCTGATTGCGAACGGTCTTCATGATGCGTACATTTTCAAATTCCATCAATGCCGATTGAGCACCCATGACCTGTAAACAATTTGTTACCGCATCACCTTCTTTAAGATATACCACATATTCTTCTTTACGCTCTGTCAGACCTGCATGAATGTGAAATAATTTCAATACATATACAATTTCTCGTGCAAAAGCTTCGTTGCCCGTCATAAACTCAAGATGGTAATCACTTTGTGGTTTATTAACGGATCCGCCCCCTAAAAAAGCGCCGCGCAAGAAGGCGCGTCGCGCCTCCATTGAGTGTAACCACTTCCGCGGCAACTGCTCGGTAACGGGCCACAGTGCCAAATCTTCTAAGGCTTGACGTCCCTCTTGAGATGGATCTACCGTTAGTGTATACATATTCTTTTTCCGCAAATTTAAACCTTGGCGCACCATAACATGGGTCGGCAATTCATATTGTTTTTTAAGTATGCCTAGCAAACGTCTAGCCACCGCATTATTAGCAGTGGCTAGTCGTATACCGATAGCTCCCTTCATACCGAGCAATAAGGAACCACCCATGCGCAATAAGCAGGATGCTTCAATTTTCATGGCCACATCGGTATCCGTTTCAGGCTCATAGGCACATAATTCATTTTTTACATCTTCTGCAAAAGACATAGGTTTTCCTTTCTAATGATCAGCACGGCGTAAATAATATTCTAATACCCGTGGTTCCATATCTGATTTCATAGCATATATGATATCCATAAGGACCTTACCTAAACGTTCTGGGTCATGAATAGCAGGTTTTTCTTGGCTAATGAGCGTTGCTCTAACCGTGCGAATCCCCATGTCTTGTAAACGTTTAGAATCGATGGCCACAGGTTCTGAACCAACTGCGCTATACTGTTCTACCATTTGAATTGGCAAAGGTCCATCATTGGCGAGAACCGTATCGATGATGCCTCCCCCACTATGGTCGATGATAGCTTGTACGTGATCAGCCAATGTGTAGCCTGACGTTTCACCAGGTTGTGTCATTACATTGGCAATGTAAATTTTATTGGCCTTACTAGCGCGCACATGGTCCGCGATTTTGTCGGTCAATAAATTAGGAATGATACTCGTATAGAGACTACCAGGTCCTAATATGATAACATCTGCTTCATCAATGGCGCGCAATGCAGCGCCTTCTGGTTTTGGATGTTCAGGACTACTAAATACGCGTTTAATCTTCTTTCCTGCGTGTGGAATATTACTTTCACCATCCACAATTGTGCCATCAATGAGTTCAGCACTGAGTTGAATAAATTCTGTAGACGACGGAATAACACGACCGCGGACACGCAATAATTTACTAGCCGCTTCGAGGGCCTCCTCTATATCGCCATCATAAACCTGTGCCAACGCCGTAATAAAGAGATTCCCAAAGCTATGACCAGAGAGCTCATTGTTCCCTTCAAAACGATAGCGGAAAAGATTTTCCATAACCCCTTCTTGTTCTGCAAGGGCTACAAGACAGTTACGCAAATCGCCAGGTGCAATCATTTTAAAATCTTCTCGCAAGCGACCAGAAGAACCACCATCATCGGCAACGGTAACAATAGCCGATAGATTGGAGGTGTGAGCTTTCAAACCACGCAATAAATTGGATAAGCCCGTGCCACCACCAATAACGACGATTTTAGGACCTTTATCAAGTCGAATATTTTGAAAGATAATATCCGATACCTTGCTGGATGGATCAGGTAAAACAGCACGAATGATAGTTTTAATCACCTTGCTGGTACCAACTAAAATTAAAACTGCCGCAATGCCAATGAGTACTGCGCCCACTAAAATCAATACATTGTAATTATAATATCCCGTTAAGGAATAGGAATAGGCAAGAACAATATCCTCTATATACGATAACCATTGATAGTTAAATAATAGTGAAATGCCTATGATTAATAAGCCTACCCCTAAGCTATAGAGAGCAAGCCAACGTTTTATATTAAGGCCCGGGATTAACCACCGGAACCAACGTTTTCGTAACATATAATCCCCTTTTAATCCCCTAGATCTGCTTGATGTGGATTAAAATCTTCTTCCACATTATTTTTCATCATATCGCGGTGTTCAACAGTAACACGATACCCTTTTTCTAATAAATGAGAATACAAAGCCTCTGCCATGGCAACGGAGCGGTGCATACCACCTGTACATCCAACGGCTACAATGAATTGTGCTTTCCCTTCCTTCTCATAATTAGGCACAAGAAAATCCATGGTATTAAAATAGTGTGTTTTAAATTCATCCGTTACGTCAAAGGAGTGAATATAGTCATTAACAACCTGTACACGTCCCGTTTTATGACGATATTCTGGAATATAGAACGGATTTGGCAAGAAACGAACATCCCAAATCATATCTGCATCTAATGGCAAGCCATATTTAAAGCCAAAGCTGACAACGGTTACAGACATGCCGTGTTTATCCGCCACTTGAGTAAAGCGTTTTTTCAAGTATTCTTTTAAGGAAGCGGTTTTCATATCCGTTGTATCGATAATATAATCCGCTTTGTGACGCACAGAATCTAGAATTTGACGTTCTTTTCTTAGGCCTGTTGTAATGCGACCGCTTGGTGCGAGAGGATGACTACGGCGAGATTCTTTATAACGACGAATCAAGGTTTCATCACTAGCATCCATGAAAACGATTTCATAATCTACCTTCATCTCATTCAAGGTCTCTAACGAAGCAGACAAAGCTTCGAAGAACTCACCGCCACGAATATCGACAACGAGGGCCACACGATTGGTGCGGACCCCACCTTGACGACAAATTTCACTCAGTTTTGGAATTAATACAGGCGGAATATTATCTACACAAAGGTAGCCCATATCTTCTAATGCCTGTAATACCTGTGTTTTCCCAGCACCAGACATGCCAGTTACGATTAATAAACGAAATGCTTCCATACCTTACTCCATTATAATAAATGTTCTTCAATCCAATGAGCTACGCCGTCTTCATTATGATGTCCACATACCTCATGAGTCACCGATTTTACATGATCTACCGCATTTTCAACGGCTACTGAGTACCCCGTTTTAGATAACATAGATATATCGTTCTCTGCATTACCAAAGGATACGATATGCTCTAGGCCAATTCCATATTGCTGTGCTAACTGATATAATGCATCGCCCTTGGATACATGAGGTGCAATGATTTCTAAAAAATCCTGTTGGCTTCGCACTAACGTAGCCGTATCGCCTACAATGGGCGTCAATGTATCAATGATAGAATCTATGTTTTTAACAGTATCTATAGCAATTAATTTATTGGGCTCTTGTGAAAGTTCATACAAAGAATCGCCTAAAAATTCAGCTTTAGCCCCTGTTTGACATTCATATAAATCCGATTGCCAATCCTGATGATGACACAAGAGATGATCATCTACATAAGATTGAATATGCCAACCATATTGACTTGCTATTTTCCAAATCCGTTGCACCGTATCTAATGGCACAGTCCGTTCAAATAGCTTACGACCTGATTCTAATTCTTGGATGAGGCCTCCAGAAAATAATATCATCGGCACATTACCAAGCTGCAATGACATGCCAACAGGCTTCGCCGTTTGGTACATGCGTCCCGTTGCAATAGTGATACGAATGCCTTTCTCTTGCAATTGATGCAGAACATCCTTAGTATACTCTGACACCGTATTATCACTGCGCAACAATGTTTCATCACAATCGATAGCCACCATCTGAATATGTGAAAAAGAAGGATTCATCAGCAGACCTCCTTATATAATTACTGTATTTATCTATTATACCATTTATAAGGGGTGCAAAAAAAGAGACTCCCGAAGGAGTCCCTTTTATATTTGTAACTATCAAATTAGAATTTGTAGTTAAGTTCTGCACGGTAGAAGTCAGCTTTGTCAGTTTTAGCGCTGTCAGCTGTTTTCCAGTCGAAGCCGTAGTATGCGGACAAGCCAACGTTTGGTTGTAATGCATAGTCAACGGAAGCCATCCAACCTTTAGCGTTTTGGATGTATTTGTGGTTCCAAGTGGAATCGAATACAGGTGCGTTTTCTTTAGCGTTGAAGTATTGACCTTTAACGTCCCAAGAACCTTTTTTAGCGATGCTGTAGTCGCCATAACCAACGCCTGCAGTCCAAGCTGTGGAGTCTTTAACGTTAGAAGCTTTTACCCATTCGCCACCAACCCAAACTTTGTCGAAGTTAGTGTTAGCATTGAAACCATAAACGTTTTTATAAACGTTACCTTTATTGCTACCACCATCAGCAGTAGCAACACCTAAAGATTTGCTATCGTTGAAACGTGCGTAGAAACCGCCTACATCAGCGTGTTTACCTACTTTACCATTCAAGCCCAAGTATACTACTTCAGCGTTAGCATCTTTATCTACTTTATCAACAGTTGTAGTAGTTGTACCACCTGTAGTAGTTGTAGTTATAGTTTTCACATTAGCGGAAGTCAAGTAACCATAAGCAGCTTGGAAAGCAATTTTATCGTTACCAGCGTTGAATTGAGCACCATCGAATGTGGAGTCATAAGCTAAACCAGCACCGAATGTTTGACCGAAACGACCAGCTTTAGCGGATACGCGTTCGCCAAATTTGTGGTTTACATATGCACGGTCCATGGAAACTGCAGTGGAACCATTTGCATCACCGAAGTTATAACCAGCTTTAATACGAGCTACTGCATCAGTACGATCATTTACTTTTGCATTAAATTGGATACGAGCACGGCCATCAGTATTGGAGGAAGCATGTTCTTGGTCTTCCCATTTTACACGCATATCGCCAGTTACTTTTACGTTACCAACGCGGTCTTCCAAACGAGCTACACGAACGCCCAAGTTGTTCAATTCGTTGGAGAATTCATCAGCCAAACGGTTGATCATAGCTTGTTGTTCAGCGTTAGCGCGGTCTTGGTTAGCCATAGCTTTAGCTACCATTTGAGCCATTTCGTAACGAGTGATATCGTTTTGGCCTTTGAAAGTGCCATCTGGATAACCGTTAACGATACCAGCAGCTGCTAATTGAGAAACTGCTTGGTATGCCCAAGAATCAGGAGTTACATCGGAGAATGGGTTAGCTGCGAATGCAGTAGTTACACCCAAAACTGCTGTTGCTGCAAAGATTGCTGCGAATTGTTTTTTCATAGTTGAATTCCTTCTTTCTGAAAAATAAGAATAAAATTGTTTTCACAAGTTGCGATTCACAATTCATTCTAATTTCAAGATTTAGAATTCTCTTGGGAGTGTCCACGTTTCCTCACCATAATTCTTCATCGAGATTTCAGTATGTTTTGCTTACCGCCTCTTGTTGCCATGATATTAGCACGAAGAAATTTTGATGTAAACCCTTTTTTCTCATTTACGTTCTCATTTAAAAAAATTTATTTTTTAAAGTCTTGAAAAAGTTAGATTTTATCTAAATTTATTACAACTCAAAAAAATCAAAATTTTATACAAATTTATCCATTTTTTCTTATAATGATTTTTATTCTCATCATTATTATTAAATTTTACTTATCAAATACGTTCTAACTATTTCTATTTATTAATATAGCTTCGTGTTTGAGTCATTTTATACTCATACTACATATTGCATGTAACCATTTTTACATACAAAAAGGAGCCCTCTAAGGAGGACTCCTTTATATATACTATTATATGTTATTAAGAGATGGTTTTCATAATAGTGTTATTTGATTATCAATTAGAATTTGTAATTAAGTTCTGCACGATAGAAATCGGATAAGTCTTTACCGTTTTGGTCTTTAGAGTTGAAACCATAACCAGCACTTAAGCCTACGTTATCTTGTACAGCGTAATCAACTGTCGCTACATAACCTTTATAACCGTTATTTGTGTTAGTTAAATCATATGCTTGATCCCAAGTGGAGCTTACGATAGGTGCATTAGCTTTTTGGTTGAAGTATTGACCTTTCACATCCCAAGTACCTTTCTTAGCGATGTCGTAGTTACCATAACCTACACCAGCTGTCCAAGCTTGAGAATTAGCTACGTCAGAAGCTTTCAACCATTCACCGCCAACCCATACTTTATCTTTGCGGAAGTCTGCATTGAAGCCGTATACGTTTTGATGATCAGTAGCAACGCTTGCACCATTATGTTCTAATTTACCGCTAGACAATCTGGAATAGAAACCACCAACGGAGGATTCTTGACCGATTTTGCCTTTAACACCTACATAGGATACAGATGGGTTATCAGATTTAGCATTGCCTGCTGCAGCGCCTTCCATCATGTAACCATAAGCACCTTGTACTTGGATTTTATCATTACCAACATTCAATTGAGCACCGTCGAATGTATCATCGTACATTAAACCGCCACCAATTGTTTGATTGAAACGACCAGCCTTAGCGGATACGTTTTGACCAAATCTGTGATCTACATACGCACGGTCGATTTTAGCAGTTGTACCATTGGAAGCATCACCGAATTCATAACCACCTTTAACACGAACTACTGCATCAGTTTTATCATTTACTTTTGCATTGAATTGAACGCGAGCACGGCCATCAGTTAAGGATTTGCTACCATCTTTGTAAACGCCTTTGTCTTCAGAGCCTTGATAACGGATACGAGCATCACCAGTAACTTTTACATTACCTACACGGTCTTCCAATTTGGAAACGCGTACGCCCAAGTTGTTCAATTCATTAGAGAATTCATCTGCCAAACGATTAATCATTGCTTGTTGTTCTGCATTAGCTTTATCTTGGTTAGCCATTGCTTTAGCTACCATTTGAGCCATTTCGTAACGAGTGATATCGTTTTGACCTTTGAAAGTACCATCTGGGTAACCATTAACGATGCCAGCTGCTGCTAATTGAGATACAGCTTGGTATGCCCAAGAATCAGGAGTTACATCGGAGAATGGGTTAGCTGCGAATGCGCTTGTTACACCTAAAAGAGCTGTTGCTGCAAATACTGCTGCGAATTGTTTTTTCATAATAAATTCCTTCTTTCTGATATAGTCTTTTTGACTAACAAATTTAGAAAAAAATATATATTATCAGAAGACTGTACATTTAGTTATGATCTATATAAGAACATCCTGATGAGTATCCACGTTTCCTCTTCTTCTGTTCTTGTATATCACCACAACTGGGTGTGTTGTCTTTCTGTGATGTCAATATACATCCGGTCAAGAAATTTGTAAAGCATTTTATGCAATTAAATATGATGAAATTTCTTTCATGAAATAATTTTATACAACAAAAGCAGTATTTATCTATATTTATCAAAATTAAATTTTATAAAATTTCATTTTATTTAAGTATAAAACAATGTATTTTAAGCTATCACACTATGCCAATTAATATGTAAAACTAATAAATATACTTTTAATTAATCAGTTATAATAAAAAATAAGACCTATCATCTCTGATAGATCTTATTTCATAAGCATTAATTAGAATTTAGTAATATACGTTCTCATATAAAGCATTATAGTGTTGAGCTGTAACACGTAAGACCTTAGATTTCTATATATTTTATTATCTGTTATAGGGCATATTCTACAAAACCTAGTACATGATCTACAGGTACAGGTCCGATAAAGCGACTATCACTCGAGTGATTTCGATTATCCCCCATTACAAAAACATGTCCTTCAGGTACTACAACAGGTGTAGAACGGCTATAGTTCATTGCTGGATCTTTTGTATAAGGTTCTTGTAACTCTTCTCCATTACGCCATACGTGACCATCTTTAAACTCCAATGTATCACCAGGTCTACCAATCACGCGTTTTACCCACACATCATTTGTTTGAGCAGATTTATCGATAACACTAACATAGTTCATCAATGGTTCTTTCACATCATCCGTCCATGTACGTTCACGGTTCACTCGACTATCAATGATAACGATTTGACCATAATCAGGTACATCACGCATAATATGTTGCCACTTGGTAACGATTAAATATTGACCATTATGTAACGTATCCTCCATGGATTCACCGGATACCCGTGTTGGTTGTACGATAAAAATATGAATGACCATTGCAATAACTAGCGCCAATACAATGGCATATATCCAATCTAATGTTTCTTTTACAAATTTATTATTCATTAGAGCCCCCTTAATGTCCACTCTTAGTAAAACGTCCACCAAATACATCGTGTACATCTTGAATGGTTATAAATGCTGATGGATCCACTTCATATACAGCATCCTTCAAACGCGTAATCTCTAAACGAGTTACAACTGAATACAATGCATGCTTAGGTGTTTTCAAATAACCACCTTCACCATATAATATGGTAACGCCTCGATTTAGTTTTGCATTTAATGTATCCGCAATTTTCTCTGAATTCTCTGCATCAGTAATAATCATAACACCCTTTGATTCCTCAAGGCCTGTAATTGTAATATCGATCATTTTATAGGCGATAAAATAGGCTACTAAGGAATACATAGCACTATCCCAACTATATACAAATCCGGCAGCCCCTAAGATGACTAAATTCATGGCCATTACAATCTCGCCTACAGAAAATGTAGTTCGTTTATCAAAAATAATAGCTACGATTTCCGACCCATCTAAGCAGCCCCCATTACGTATAATAAGGCCTACGCCAATACCAAGTATGATACCACCAAAAATGGCGCCTAAAAAAGGATTGGTTGTAATCGGAGTAAATTCATGGGCAAAGGATGAAAATATGGCCATCCAAACGATAGAAAACAATGTAGATATGGTGAATACCTTGCCATTAATGCGATAGCCAATATACAAGAATGGAATATTAATTAATACTACAAATATACTAAACGATATCCCCGTAAGTTCAGCTGTCATCAAAGATATACCAACAACGCCACCATCGATGATATTATTTGGCACTAAAAATAGATCTAGGCCCACCGTATAAATCAGGGCCCCTATAATCATCCAAATACATCGCAGTAGTATACTGGACCAATGTATCTTTTTTATCACATTACTCATGTGCATCTCCTTCATTATATAATTTTTTAATTGCCGCTAAACGTTTAGCTTCTAAATCCTCTTCTACTTTACAGTCTTGAAGTTTATTATAATCCTCTTCCTTCAATTGTTTAGTATATCGCTTACCAATGACATAGGCTGTTAAGTCATCTACTGGTTCAGGTGGAAATTGCATGCCTTTTGGTACGAATCTACGCCAACCGGTAGGCGGATTATATTGCCAATATAATTTCCGAGCCTCTTCTGTGCTATGGGATTCATCAATCAAACTCGTCGTAATTTTATGATTGCGCCCAATTTGTTGTATAGATGGATACAAATGCTTATGATTGGTACCATTACCACATACGATATGATATACACCAAGATAAGTACTTAATATACTTTCAAAGGAACCATTAAATGTCTTAGTTTCTACAATGGTTCGATATATTAGCTCACCTGCTTGTGAAAGAATAGCTACGCCGGTCTTTTCATTCCCCGGATCAACAGCGGCTATATACGATATATTATTCATACTATTTTCCTCATTCCTCAATACAATAGTTATATTTTATCACAAAATAAAAGACCTATGTATTAAATCTTAATACATAGGCCATTTATATAGAAACTAATTTGATTTTATAAGTTTACCCGTATCTGTCATCTGTGTAATACGCAATTTAATGTGTACAGGGCCAGATGAATATGTATCACCATCGGCATACGCCTCTACATATACCTTGCCATGTAGCATGCTAATGCGACGTATCGCGGAAAATAATTCATCTCCAGGTATTGTACCAATATCACCGGACAAGGAATCTGGTATAACTCCTTTAGACTTAGCCTCTTCATTGACTTGTTTCAAGAAACGAAGCATATTGACTTGAGCATTACTACCACCATCGATAACAGACGTAGCAATCACGTCACCTGATTTATAAATAAATTGTTGTGGATACACGTGAATCGTCGCAACTGCTGGTTCACCAGCAATGATATTACCAGCTGCCACCACTTGAATAACCATAGGCGTTTTGGATTCTTCAATTTTAGAAATGGCAACCTCTATATTTTGACGGTCTACATATACAACAGATTCACCATGATCTTCAACACCTAAGCGACGAAGAACGAGTTTATTTGTATCTTCCACAATACTATTAACTGCATCACGTGCTTCATTAGGGGATAACCCATTACGCACTACTGCCTGTGCTAATAATTGGTCTACTTGGAATAAAATCGTGCCTTCTCTAAGATGAATAATCCCAGTTTTTAACTCTTCTTGTGTTTTCTGTAAGTCCGCAATATGTTTTTCCATACTAGCCCGTGTAGCTTCCAAGGCAGCTAATTTTTTAGAGGCCTCATCATAGGAGGCTTGTAATGCAGATAATTCTGCCTCTGTAGCAACCTTTGCAGCCTCTGCATCAGCTAATTCTTGACGGCTTTGTTCAACCTCTTTGCGAATTGTTTCAATCTCAGCCATACGATCTGCTAATTCTTTTTTATTAGCTTCCAATAGGGCTTTACCTCGTTCTAATTCAGCATTTTTAGCAGCTACCTCTGCTGTTAGCTGATTCATATCTGCCCGCAATTGATCCATCCCAAAGAGAGCAGTACGTACACTTTGCGATGTAATTGTAAGAACGCCAACCGTTGCGGCTGCAACGAGTAGACCTGTTACAATCGTTACAATAATCGATGTATGCTTAGGACGCAATCCAAAGAGGGACATTCTACGCTTACCGACCTTTGTTCCTAGTTTATCACCCATATAGGCAATAAGCCCGCCCATGATAGCAATGATAACGAGAATCTTTAATCCTACAAGCATGGCGTCCCTCCTTTCAAAATTAATTGTAATCCAACATACTATCTATTAGCGCGAAACACGCCAATTTAAATATAATCCGGCAATGATACCTAATGTATCAGGAATCATTGCGGCCATCCACGTTGGTAATGCACCACCCTTACCAAGAGCTCCGGCAAAGGTCATGACACCATAGTAAATAAAGATGATTAAAATACTGATACCAAATCCGATAGACGAACTAGACCGTTGTTTTTGTAAGCCCAACGGTGCGCCTACTAAGGCAAATACAAAGCTTGCCAACGGAATGGTAAAACGTTGATACATTTCCATTTCTAGTTTATTAGAATTTGTATATGCAGCTTTATATGCTTTAATTTGATGACGCAATTCTTTAATCGTCAATTCTTCTGGTTTACGTTGATCTTGTTGTACTTCATTTGGTGAAGATTTAATTGGCAATACTTGTTCTTTAAACTTCATTGTCCGCTCTACACCTTCACCGGCAGATACGTCATAGATTATACCGCTATGCATGACCCATACTTGGCCATTCCATTCAGCATTTTCCGCATTTTCTACTTGTTGCAACTCACCCTTATCATTGAATTGTTGCACCGTAATCATGCTTAATTTTTTACTTTCACTATCATAGTGTTTAGCATACATCAAGGTACTAAGATTGTCACCATTCATAGATTTTAGCACAATATGATTTTGCGTTTGTGGCGATGCATTCTTCATAATTTCTTCGCGCACAATGGTTTGATACATATTGTTTGTACGTGGTACGACAAATTCATTAAATGCTACAGCACCAATAGAAATAAGCAACGCTAAAATATATACAGGCATTGCAAGTCGTAAAAAACTAAGGCCACCAGCCCTCATAACTACGATTTCACTAGTACTACTTAGTCTGCTGAAAGCCATCAGCGAACCAAGCAATACAGACATAGGGAATGTCAATAAAATAATGCTTGGCATAGCTAAAAAGAAGGCTTTCATAACGAGTAGTAGAGGGGCACCATATTCTGTTATATATTGAGCAATGCGGAATAACGTACCTGTACCAATGAAAATACTGGTAAAAGCAAATACCCCAAATAGGAATGGACCTACAAAGGCTTTTAAAATATATTTATCTAATAAGCGCATGGTCCCTCCTATAATTTAAAATTGTTACCTAAATAATGTTCACGAGCAATTGGGTTATTGGCAATTTCATCAGGTGTACCTTCCAATAAGATCTTACCTGTGCTTAGAATATATGCCTTATCAACAATGCCTAATGTTTCTCGCACATTATGGTCTGTAATAAGAATGCCGATTCCTCTATTTTTTACTTGTAAAATAATTTGTTGAATATCGGCAACTGCAATTGGGTCTACGCCGGCAAATGGTTCATCCAATAAGATAAAGTTCGGTTCTAAAGCCAAACAGCGAGCAATCTCTACACGCCGCCGTTCACCACCGGATAGTTGCATCCCCTTACGATCTCGCACATGACCAATATTAAATTCATCAATAAGAGAGTTTACAATTTGATTGATTTCATCACGATTTTTATTTGTTGTTTCCAACATGGCACGAATATTTTCCTCAACAGTCATAGATCTAAAAATCGATGCCTCTTGGGGTAAATAACCAATGCCTTCCGCTGCCCGCTTATACATCGGTAACATCGTGATATCCTTACCATCAACTGTAATAATACCTGTCGTCGGTTTTTCAATGCCTACAATCATGTAGAATGATGTAGTCTTACCAGCCCCATTAGGCCCCAATAGCCCCACGACTTGTCCTTTTTCAACATGAAGACTTACACCATCTACTACATTCCGACCATTAAATGTTTTGACTAGGTTCTTAGTTTCTATATACATACATTAATCCTTACTAGTTCGGTGTGATAACTAATGTACTACGTCCGCCTAATGTTTCCGCAGAGTTATCCTTCAAGTACAATTTTAACTCAGGCGCATTCAACACATTGCCATTTTGTACTGCATGTGCTGAGCCAGTAAGCAATACAACCCCATCATTTTGATTAGGCGTTTGCGTATATGTAGCACGATCTGCCGAACCAGATACATTTTTATCTGGATTATTAAATGTTACACCACCTTGTGCAACGGCGCGAATTTCTTTCAACCAACCTTCTACTTGGTTACCTGTCAATGTAGTGCCTTCTGCAATTAATTTAGCATTTCCCACTACCTTACCATATTCAGTATCAGAGTTATACTCAACAGAGTCACCAAAGATTTGGCGATCATCCCGTTGCAAATGAACATCCCCCTCTGCACTGAACTGGTTATCATTTACACTATGTACAGATTGTGCGGACATGGACATATTATCACCAATCATGGAAACACCACCTTCTAGAGATGCTTCACGAGTTTTAGTATTGTACCATCCATTCGCACCAGTCATCGTTTTATCTTGTTGTGTAATCACTACATTACCAGATGCCTCTGCACGACCTGTATTACCATCATAGGATAATGTATCCGCACTAATGGTCAACGGACCTTCATTGGCAGCCCAAGCGGTAACAGATAGCATCATCATTGCTGAGATTACAGCTAATCCCATATATTTTTTCTTATTCATCGCAATTCCTCAACTTTACTTTTTCGTCAATTTAGCATGACCAATCGCTTTGATTTGTTTCAACGACATATTACCTTCTAACTTATCACCAGTTAAGGTAATATCTTTTGAATCATAAGTGAAAGCCGTTTTTGATGTAAGCATTTTAGTTTTGTTATCAAAATGTAATGCATCGGTCTTAAAATTAGCCCCTTCCGTATTGGTAGCTGTTACACCACCATCAATATCAAGGGAACTATGATCGCCAGACAATACAGCATGAGGTGCCGTAATCGTTGTTGTCACATCATCTTGATAGAAAAGACCCTTTAAATTAGTGAGTACAATCGATTTTGAACGAGGGTCATACTCGATTTTCTCTGCAGATAGGGCCCATACCAACTTACCGTCCTTCTCTTCTTGAAGCTCGGCACCTTGGAAATTCACCAGTTGCCCATTATTAGCCCCTTTAGAAGAAGAGTCTCCAGAGTCGTGCAAAATGAACGCGATTAGACCAACTAGAGCAATGACGATAGCCACGACAATAGCGATTAATTTTTTATTGTTTTTCATGTGCTCTCTCCCGAATCTCTAGTTTCTTATAATAATCAACGATTTCGCTCATCTTAGTCATCCATCGATGTTGGAACCAAATCCACTCATCAGGATGTTCACGAATAAAGTCTTCTGTTACGCGTACACACTCTTCTGTCAACGTATACATATCTACATCATCATCGCCACTATTATTGTAATGTAATGGTGGCAAGATATGAACAATATGTCCGCCTTCAGGCTTTCTAGATGTAAAAATTGGTACTACAGGAGAACCGAATTTTTTAGCAAATGTAGCCGGTCCTACAACAGCAGAAGAAGGTTGCCCTAAAAATGGCACCGGTAACCCGTGAATATATCCATCTTGATCGGCCAAAAAGCCCAATAATTTCTTCTTTTTCAATGCTTTTGCAGCAGAAACTATTTCATTACCACCGCTGGCAAACACATCGAGGCCAACCATTTCACGATATTCATTCATAAAGCGTGTAAATTGTGCATTAGGTTGTTTTTTTACAATAGTTGTAGATGGATAACCATGTGCAGCTAACGCAGCCCCCATCCATTCCCAGTTGCCTACATGCCCAGTAAGAACAATGACGCCTTTATCTTCTTTAATAGCATTATCCAAATGCTCTACACCGCGCATTTCGATATGCTCATTAATAAATTTCTTAGTCAAATTCGGCATATACAGAATTTCCATAACGCTTCGACCTAGGTTTTTGAATAGCTTTTCAATTAAAGCCTCTGCCTGTTCGTCATTCATATTCATGCCAATTTTTATATTTTTAATGCCTCTTAGCTTTTGCTTTTTTGCAATAACTCCATACAGGGGTCCTAAGCTAGCACCTATGAGCAAAATGAGCTTATACGGCAGTCGACATACAAGCCAACTAATTCCCTTAACGACATGGTATTGCCATTCATTATTCATTCTGCTCACCTCCTTTATTGACCATGGTTATGAGCCTCCATAGCATAGTCTTTTACGACTGAATCCCACATGTTTTGAGCTTTTAAAATATATTCAACAGCATCTCGCACGGCACCAGATCCACCATTGTGATTTGATACAAATTGAGCCAATTCCTTAACCTCAGCCGCCGCATCTTGAGGAGCCATCGGCAAGCCTACGAGAGACAAAGCCCCTAGGTCATTTAAATCATCACCCATATAAGCTATATGCGCCAACTCAATATGATGGCTTTCACATAGAGAACGTAGAGCCTCCGTTTTATTAGCATGCCCCATCAATAAAGCATCAAATTTTAATTCCTTAGCACGCCGTTCCACCATAGGCGATGTGCGAGCCGTTATAATGCCTAGGGAAATCCCTGCTTTATGAGCCGCGGCTAGACCTAATCCGTCTCTTGCAGAGAAGGCCTTTATTTCTTCACCACTCGATGTATAGATTAATTTTCCATCTGTTAATACCCCATCAACATCGAGGATAATCCACTTAATATTCATTACACGATGCCTCGACGAAGTAAGTCTGTAATGTGAACAATCCCCATTGCATGGCCGTCTTCATCTACTACAGGTAGTACTGTAATAGGACGAGGTTGATTTTTTTCCATTACATGAAGTGCTTCAGCAGCCAATTTATCCTTTGTAATAGTACGTGGCATATTCGTCATCATATCTTCAACTGGCCACTCTAAGAAGTTGCTACCAGAATCAAGACCGCGACGCACATCACCATCAGTTACAAGGCCGATTAAGTGACCATCTTCATCGATAACGCTAGTGGCACCAAGTCCTTTTTCCGTCATTACAAACAGAGCATCACGAACGGTTGCCCCTTTGTGTACAACTGGATTATCTTCACCACCATGCATAATATTTTCAACAGTCAACAATAAACGTCTTCCAAGTGAGCCACCTGGATGGAAAACAGCAAAGTTTTCCGGCGTAAAATGATGACGCTCTAGTAAACATACCGCCAAAGCATCGCCCAAGGCCAATGCTACTGTTGTACTTGTAGTTGGTGCCAATCCTAACGGACATGCTTCGCGTTCAACTTGCGCCAATAATACAACATCGGAATTTTTAGCCAATGTAGATTCAGGTTTTCCTACAACGCAAATCAATTTAGCACCTATGCGGCGCAATGAAGGCAAAATACCAATGATTTCACCTGTTTCCCCACTATTAGAAAAGGCAAGTACCACATCATCTTCAGTAATCATACCTAGATCGCCATGAACACCTTCCCCTGGGTGCATAAATAATGCTGGTGTACCTGTACTCGCTAATGTAGCAGCAATCTTACGACCAATATGTCCAGATTTACCCATGCCAGTACATACAACACGACCTTTGCATGCAAGAATCATGTTAACAGCATTTACAAAACTTTGATCTAATGTTGTTATTAACTGTTCTATCGCTTGTGCTTCCTCATGAAGCACTTGAGCGGCCTGTTCTAAAATATCCAATACTATCGCCCCTTATCGTTTAACGATTTTATCAATAGCTACTAAGTCTTTTAATAAGTCTTCGAATTGATTTAAATATACCATGTTTGGACCATCGGAAAGCGCTTCTTCAGGATTATCATGTACTTCAAAGAATAAACCATCTACACCACTAGCAACAGCGGCACGTGCCAAATTTGGCACGAATTCTCGATTGCCACTGGATTTTGTACCAGCCCCACCTGGTAATTGCACACTATGAGTAGCATCAAAAATTACTGGATAATCAAAGGAACGCATAATAGGGAATGATCTCATATCTACAACGAGATTATTATAGCCAAAGCTAAAACCACGTTCTGTAAGCATGAGATTTTCATTGCCCGATTCTTTCATTTTATTAAGAACATTCTCCATATCTTTAGGAGCCATGAATTGACCTTTTTTTACATTTACGCATTTGCCCGTTTTAGCAGCACCGTAAACTAGGTCAGTTTGACGACATAAGAATGCAGGAATTTGGAGAATATCCAACACTTCTGCTGCTGGTTCAATTTGTTCAATAGAATGGATGTCGCTAACAACTGGTACATTCAATTCTTTTTTGATGGACGCTAAAATTTTTAGACCTTCTTCTAAGCCTGGACCGCGGAAAGAATTGAAGCTAGAGCGATTAGCTTTATCAAAAGAAGCCTTAAATACATAAGGAATGCCTAGGCGTTCACAAATTGCTTTAGCCTCTTTGCCAATTGCCAATGTGCGGTCGTAATCTTCGATTACGCATGGGCCTGCTAATACAAACAGCCCTTTACCGCCACCAATTGTCATATTACCAACGTTTACTGTTTTCATTTATTTCTCCTCTTGCTCGAATATTTCATTTACACGAGCTAAGTCTTCTGGTGTATCAACACCAACAAATCGTTTATCTGTAGTAATGACGCGGATGGAAAATCCATTTTCCAACGCTCTCAACTGCTCTAACGACTCTGTTTGCTCTGCTGCAGTAGGCTCCATCTTTGCATAGTCTAATAAAAATTGACGACGATATGCATAAATGCCAATATGTTTTAAAGGAGCATTAACAAAATCATGACGTGGATAGGGAATTAAGGAGCGGGAAAAATACATCGCATCATTTCGTTTATTAAGTATAACCTTCACCGCAGAAGGTTCATCATACTCTTCTTTTAATAAAGGGGTTGCTACTGTAGCCATTTGTAGATGTGCATCATCTTCAAAAAGTTCTCCTAACTGATCGATTAAATGCGCATCAATCATAGGTTCATCACCTTGTACATTGATGATAACATCTAGATTGGTATATTGTTGTGCTACTTCAGCTAATCGGTCAGTTCCAGTCGGATGATTGGCATCAGTCATAACAACCGTACCACCAAAAGATTTAACCGCATCATATACGCGTTGATCATCAGTAGCCACAATAACTACTTGTGGTCTCTTCGCCTGTGTAACACGTTCATAAACACGTTGAATCATAGGTTTACCCGCGATATCTGCCAAAGGTTTTCCTGGCAATCTCGTGGAACCAAATCGAGCTGGAATCACACAACCAATATTCACAATAAAACCCCATTTCTTTTATTTGCGTATCTTATTATTATACACTAAATCTCTAAATTTTCTATGAATTCTTGTTTTCCAGAGATGAACTCAATACCTATGGATAGCACTAGAATCGGTATTTTTAAGTCTTCAATTGTATGCAACTGACTTAATTTAACAGCATCTTTTTCAGTAATCATAATCGCCTTGGCTTGATGAGCAAAAGCTTGCTTCCAAATTTCTACTACATCATCATCCGAAAAATCATGATGATCACCAAAACCCATTGTATGTACTACGTCGTAGCCACAGCCTTCCAGCGTCTTCGTAAAGGATTTAGGATTACCGATACCACTTACGGCCATAATAGGTAAATCGCTATCAGTACCAATAGGATGTCCTTCATCACCATTAGCCCATGCCTCAAGTGTATAGACTGCACGTGGTTTATGAATGGTCTCATAAACAGGCTTTTGTGGCGCCATCCGAGCTAATCGCTTTCTAAGTGCTGCAACCAATCCTGGATCAACTTGATCTACTTTTGTAAGCACAATAATATCAGCTCGTGCAAGTCCCTCCATAGGCTCACGTAATAATCCTCTTGGCAATACATGTTCATAGCCAAAAGGATTCGATGCATCAATTAATACAATATCCTTATCTCGATGCAACGCTCGATGTTGAAAACCATCATCCATTACAAGATAATCAGCACCTAACTCTTCAATTGCTATACGTGCCGATTCTATACGATTACGACCAATAATCACACTAGATTTTGGTAGCACTTTCGCTAATAGCCAAGCCTCATCTCCACTTTCCTCAGGCTCTACTAAAATAGATCCATGCTTGGAAATAATTGTATTTTGACTATTATCTTTAGCTCTATAACCACGGCTCAATACAGTTGGATGAAAGCCTTTCTGTCCTAAAATATCACAGATAAGTCTAACCATTGGAGTTTTACCAGTTCCACCAGCTGTTATATTACCAACACTAATTACAGGTACCGATACTTTTACAACACCTTTATTTGCATCAAACTTTGCGTTACGCATAGTAACAGCTTTTTTATACCCCTTACTAAGAAGTGATAACCCAGCCCTGGCTACATCGCCTAAGATAGATTGATCTTCGCCGCTTACAATGCTCTTAAAAATATCTTCACCATTCATAGTAGGCACCTCCTTCCGTATCGATTACACCAATATTTCTTAAGGAATAATATGATGTGATTCAAATAGTTGACGTAATTCTTGCGTATTGCGACGCGTTGCACCACGATTTTCACGGATAATATCTAAGCAATTCTGCCCCATTTCTTTCGCTAATTCAGGGTGTTTACAGAGATGTAAAATCATAGTGGTTAAATCTTTTTGATTTTTAACTTGCTCACAAGCATGTCTAGAATGTAAGAGATTAAAAATCTCCTTAAAATTAAACATATGCGGGCCAACAATAATAGGTTTTCCATGAGCAGCTGGTTCTAGAATATTGTGCCCCCCTGTTTTAACAAGAGAACCACCTACGAAAATGATATCACCTAAGCTGTACAAACGACCAAGTTCCCCTATCGTATCAAGTACTACTACAGGAATTTCCTTATGCACCGGTTCGGTCATATCACTACGACAAATGGCTTCCAAACCATAACGTTTTGCTAAGGTCTGTACATCATGGCCTCTATAAATCTCACGAGGCGCAATAAGTAATCTTGCATTAGGATACTCTACTAAAACCTGTTTAAAAGATTCAAATACGGCTTCATCTTCACCCTTGTGTGTACTGCCTGCAACGATAATAGGATGATTATGACCAAATCCAAATTCGTCTAACAAGGCTTGCTTTTCTTCTTCGGATACAGTTGCATAGGTTTGATCATACTTCATATTACCAGTAACAGTGATTTCATCAGGGTTCGCACCAAGCTGTGCAATATATTCTGCATCAAAATTTGATTGCATACAGAATCGTTCGATAGAGCTCAACATTTCACGAGTGAAAGCACTAATGTAGCGATAGCGTTTCATACTGCGATCGGAAATACGACCATTCACCATCATAACTGGAATCTTTTCAGACTCAGCGATACGCAAGAAATTTGGCCAAATTTCTGTTTCTACTAATAAAATAGCAATCGGTTTAATGATATGCAAAATTTTACGTGTTAAGTACGGTAAATCTAAGGGGAAGAAAATTATGCCTTCAGCTTCCGGTATAATTCGATGTGCCATCGCATGACCTGTTGCTGTAACGACAGATACAACGACTACCGCTTCTGGAAACTCTCGTTTAATTTCTTTTACGAGAGGACTCGTTGCAACAATCTCCCCAACTGATGCAGCATGAATCCATATCGCACGACGTCCTTCTATTTTTTTTAATAGTGTAGCAGGCATATATCCTGCACTTTGTTTTATACGCTCATAAAAACCATCTTCAAAAGCAAGACGATATAGGATAACCGGAATTAGGCCAATCCAGTAAAATATGAGCAATACATTATATATCCAGTACATGTTTATCCTTTATTAGAGAACTGAACGGAATAAAGATGGTTATATAAACCATTTTCCAAGGCTAATAGTTCTTGGTGAGTTCCCTTCTCTACCAACTTACCTTGATTTAATACAACAATTTGATGTGCATTTTGTACAGTGCTCAAACGATGGGCAATAACAAAGGCTGTACGACCTTCCATCAAGCGGTCTAACGCTTCTTGTACAAGTTTTTCACTTTCTGTATCAAGAGCAGACGTAGCCTCATCCAAAATTAAAATCTTAGGATTCTTCAAGATAGCACGTGCAATTGCAACGCGTTGACGTTGACCACCTGATAACGAACTACCTCGTTCACCTACAATAGTATCGAGACCATCAGGCATCTTATCCACAAACTCTAATACATTCGCCGCCTTAGCTGCTTCGTAAATTTCTTCATCACTCGCATCTAAGCGACCATATAAAATATTCTCTTTAATGGATGCATTAAATAAAACTGTTTCTTGTGGTACTAACCCAATTTGATTACGTAACGATTTAAAGGTTACGTCTTTAATATCTGTACCATCAATTGTTATAGATCCACTCGTCACATCATAAAAACGAGGTAATAGATTGGCTAATGTTGTCTTGCCTGCTCCAGACGGTCCTACTAAGGCTACGCTTTCACCAGCCTTAACAGACAAGTTAAAATCACATAATGCCATTTTTTCACCATCGTAGGAGAAACTAACGTGATTAAAATCTACATCGCCTTTAATATCAGGCAATTCTATAGCGTTTTCTTTTTCCACTACATCGGCTTTTGTATCTAAAATATCAAACACACGGTCAGCTGCAGCCAACGCTTTTTGGATATTACCATAGACTTGGCTCAAACGCTTAACAGGATTTGATAGGTTAATAGCATAAATCAAGAACGCAATTAAAGAACCAGCTGTAATCGTTCCTGTAACTACGGAATAGCCACCATACCATAGGATAACTGCCACCGCAATCGCTGCAGAGAACTCAACCATAGGACTTAATAAGCTAGTCAATTTAGTGGCTTTAATAACGGCATTAAAGTTATTTTGATTTTCTACTTCAAAGCGTTTAACTTCAAAACCTTCGCGGGCAAAAGATTTTACGACGCGAATAGCGGAAATCACCTCTTGCAAAAGAGCTGTAATATCAGCGATACGACCTTGTACATCATGGCCAGCTAAACGCAACTTTTTACCAAACACATTTATGATAATCAGCACCATTGGCACCGTTATAAATGTAACAAGCGTTAATTTCCAATCGATGAGTAACATGGAAACTAAGGAACCAATTAAGGTAACGGACTCCGTAATAAGAGATATAAGATTATCTACTACTGCTGATTGAAGAGCAGATACGTCATTTGTGAGATTACTCATGATGACGCCAGTTTTACGGCGATCAAAATAGGATAAGGACAAGCGTTGTAAATGCTTAAAAATTGCTTCCCGTACATCGATGATAACCCGTTGACCGATATAGGACATATTGTAAGTTTGCCCATATGTGGCAAAGCCACGAATTAAAAATATCAAAATGATGGCCCCAACGATGAGATTGAGCATAAACATATTTTTATCTTGTAATACTTGGTCTACGACGTTTTTGATTAGCCATGGTACTACGAGATATGCTGCAGCTGCTACAATCATGCAAAATACAGCAAATATCATTCGTTTATAATAGGGTCTCACAAAATACAATAAACGTGAGTAACTATTCATTAGTTTTCTCCTTACCTAGGTCATAAATCAATTGAGCCACGCGATTAACAGCACCTGACTCACCTAGTTTTTCTTTGACGCTGCGCAATTCGGAGCGCATATGTTGATTAACTTGCAAATCATCTAATAGAGGCAAGACGGCATTCACTATAGCATCTACGGAGACATCATCTTGCAATAATTCAGGAATGACTTCCTTGCCAGCTACAATATTAGGCAACCCTACATGCGTAAGATTTACGACCATCTTACCGATTCCATATGTAATAGGCGATACCTTATATAATAATACAGTTGGCAACTCCATCATCGCTGTTTCTAGTGTAGCAGTGCCCGATGCAGCTAAACATACATCACAGATTTGCATCAAATCATAGGTGTAGTCTTCCGTAATCGTTACAGGGATATTTCGTTCACTGATGAAAGCTTCTAATTCACTGCGCTCAATCGTATGAGCACGCGGTAAAAAGAACTGCACATCTTCGTGAGACTGTAACAAACGTTCCCCACTTTCAAGCATTACATCCAAGAGGGATAACACCTCTTGTTTTCGACTGCCCGGCATCAATAGAACGCGTTTTGCTTCTGGCCTAGCCCCAAAGTAGTCCATCGCCTCCTCCTTAGTCATGGATGGATGCACGATATCTACTAATGGGTGCCCCACAAATTCTACGTCACAATTGAACTTGCGATATGCTTCCGCTTCAAACGGAAAAATAGAGGCCACCTTTGTAACAAATTTCTTAATCGTCTTGCCACGGCTGCTATGCCAAGCCCAAATAGTAGGCGCTATATAGTACAATACAGGGATTCCTAACTGGTGAGCTACTTCAGCCAATTTCATGTTGAATCCCGGATAATCGATACATACGAGTACGTCCGGTTTTTCTTTCAACATAACTCGTTTTAAATAGGTGCGTAATTTAAAGAACTTTGGCAATGATTTTATGATTTCTACGAGGCCAATAACGCCGAGATTTTTGATATCATATACGATACGAACGCCAGCTTGTTCCATCAAGGTGCCACCCATACCGAACATTTCTATATTGGAATCTATTTGTGAAAGCGCTTTGGCCACGCTAGCGCCATGTGTGTCTCCAGACGCTTCGCCAGCAGAAAACATAATTTTCATCATAGTTCCTTTCTAGCATCTACAAATGCTTGATCTACAGCACAAATAATAATATTATGGCGATTAGCCATTTCTAGTACATCTTCTTGTTGTACAAATATTGTCTTTTCAGCCTCTACAGCCAAAACATTACAACCACTATCAATCATGGACATTAATGTCTTAATACCTACAGCAGGCACATCAAAGCGAACATCTTGATTTGGTTTTTCAGTCTTAACGACTACGGCCTCACCTCTACCGAGTTCACCGCCGCGCAATATGCATTTATCAGTTCCTTCAATAGCCTCAATAGCCATTGCTGCTTTATGCTTTACTACTACAGTTTGACCAATATCAAGCTTGCCCATCTGTTTAGCCAATTCAAAGCCGAAACAAATATCCTGCCATTGTTCTTCTGTCGGTTGTCGTTTGGTCAATACCCCAACCTTAGGCATGAACGGTTTCAAATACACAGTTTGATCTAGGACAGAAAAACCTTCTCGTTCGATTTCATCAACAATAGCGAGCATAATAGTATCATCTTTACGATTTTTCAATCGTTTAAGAACACCCAAAGTTTTTAAATCAGGGAAGGATAAGCCTTTATATAAAATTTCCTTTGTTACCTTCCCGAGCATAGTAAGCTCAGTAACGCCCTCTTTTTTCAAGGTTTTAAATATTTTACCTAACTTAGCCACACTAATGTTGTAAAAAGCATCCGCTTCTTTCTCTAATATAGGATCTGTATCAGGCACAACTCCGATAACTACAACTTGATGCCCCAACATATGAGCAGCCCGCATGAACTCAACAGGTAAAACGCCAATACCTGCAATTAAACCTACCTTGGCCACGACTATACCTCCTATGTGAAGCCTTATATGGTCCACAATTTTTCGTCAAATCATTTGTTTTGAGTATAATTTTAAGACATACTCATATACACTATATTGTACTATAAATCACGCCATTTTACTATAATTTCAACGCTTTTCTAGCTATAAACGCACTGTATTTTCCTACATTCTTGCTCAAAAAGGATGCGTCTAAAAAGAGTATAAAATAACCACAAAAAAACTCTACATTATATAAACATAATGTAGAGTTTCATATTAATCACGACGGGTACGCATAATGCCACGATCAGCATTGCGTAAAAAGCGTAATAAGTTTTCAATTTCAACGGAAGAATCAAGTTGCATTTCCATCTCTTCAATCGCTCTAGACAAGCTAAAGCCTGAACGATAAATGATGCGGAACGCTTGCTTCAAGCTACGGCGTACCTCTTCCGAAATACCTGCACGAGATAGACCAACAGAGTTCAATCCGATAACACGAGCTGGTTGACCATCGGCAATAACATAAGGCGGAATATCTTGTACCACCTTAGCCATACCGCCAACCATAGCATTACGGCCAATTTTTACAAATTGATGAACACCAGCGAGGCCACCTATAACCACGCGATCTTCAACGATAGCATGACCAGCTAAGCCTGCGCAGTTACTCATAATAACATTATTCCCCACAATGCAGTTATGAGCCACATGCGTACACGCTTGCAATAAGCAGTTATTGCCAACACGTGTTTCTTCGCCTTCTCCAGTAGCGCGGCTAATGGTAACGAATTCACGGATAACCGTTTCATCACCTACGTAACAATAACTTTTCTCGCCTTTAAATTTTAAATCTTGCGGTTCCAAACCAATGGATGCACCTGGATAGATTTCACAACGTTTACCAATCGTTGTCCAACCACCAATAACTACATTGGCACCAATCTGAGTGCCATCCCCTATTTCTACATTTTCCCCGATGACAGCACCAGGTCCAATGACAACATCTTTGCCCAGTTTAGCATTCGGATGCACTATGGCCGTGTTATGAATGTTGGATTCCGCATTTTCCATGCCTACAACTATCACTACAATCACTCCTTAAGTCTATTATACAAGGGCAAACATGTATTCACCGCTAGCACAAAGTTTATCGCCCACATAAGCGCGACCTTCAACCTTGCCCATACGGCCCTTAATTTTTACAATGTCTACTTCCATGCGTACAACATCACCAGGTTTTACCGGATGACGGAAACGTACTTTATCAATGCCTGTAAACATAGGTGTTAATCCACGATTTTCTTCAGGATATAATAAAGCAATGCCACCAACTTGGGCAATTGCTTCTGTTAATAGTACACCAGGCATAACTGGATTTCCAGGGAAATGGCCTTGGAAGAACAATTCATTGAATGTAGCATTTTTAATGCCCACAGCACGCTTCATTGGTTCCAATTCAATAATACGATCTACCAATAGCATTGGGTAACGATGTGGTAAAATTTCTAAAATGTCTTCATGGTTAAGAATCATTGCTGTGTCTCCCTTATTTCTTCTATTATACTATGAGCCAAACGAGAATTGAGTTCATGGCTCGATTTTAACGCAATTACATGTCCCTCAATAGGTCCCAATAAATATAAATCACCCATCACATCAAGGGCTTTGTGACGAACTAATTCGTCTTCAAATCGTGGAACAGATAAACAGGTTGTATCATCGTATACAAGAGCATTATCTGTACTGCCACCCTTTGCCAAGCCCATGGCTTGCAATTGTTCCAATTCTTTTACAAATCCAATGGTTCTAGCTCGGGCAATATGTTCTTCAAAATACTCAGGTGTTACATCAAAATCACATTGTTGCGTACCAAGCAACGGATGTGGATTAATCGATGTAAATGTAACGCGATATCCATCATAAGGTACGATAAGAATAAATCTATCGCCATCATAAATGGAATGACTACGTTTCACCTTATACACATGTCGTTCAGCTTGTTGTTCTTCAATTCCCGCCTGAAGGATTAAGTCAACAAATACGGCACTACTGCCATCGCCAACAGGTGGCTCAGGAGAGTCCATTTCAACAAAGCAGTTATCAATATTCATAGCACTGAATGCAGCCATTACGTGTTCAACAGTGAAAACCTTTGCTTCACCATGTTCCAAAGTAGTAGCGCGCATAGTGTTCGTCACATTATCAATGTGTGCTCGAACGGAGGGGTTTCCCTCTATATCTGAGCGCACAAACACAATTCCTGTATTTTCAGGTGCTGGTTTAAAAACCATGGTTACAGGTTCCCCGCTATGAAGGCCAATTCCCTTATATGAAATAGCCTGTTTAATTGTTTGTTGGGGCTTACTCATAAGAATGTCCTTTCATAATCTAATTCCATGTCTACTATACACCATACTGTATTATACCCTATTTGCATAGCTGTTACAAGAATATAGGACTATTTATCAACTGACTAGATGTAAAAAATCGGCATTGCAAAGCTTTATTTTAAGACATCTGCAACGCCGATTATAATTTTTATATTTTTTTAATGAAATACATCTGGTGGAGTATCAATCTTGTCACCGTAGTAACGACGAGTCCATTTCCAGCGGTTATGTAACCAGAACCAATCTTCTGGATAACGACGAATATAATCCTCAATAAATTCATTGAGCTTAATCGTAGTAATTGCTACATCCCGTTTCTTATCATCTGTTTTTTCTACATATAATGGTGGATGTACTTCAAGTTCATGTTTTCCCGTATAAGGGCTATAGTGCATGGTCACAAAGATGATAGGTACATCTTGCATACGCCCTAATACAGCAGGACCATCTGCTGTTAGTGTTTCATAACCAAAGAATGGTACCAATACACCATTTTCTCCAGGATCCTGATCCATAATCAACCCTAAAAAAGCACCGCTTTTTAAAGCTTTCACCATATCGCGCACACTCGTCTTATACATCACATGTTGATGCATAAGCTCACGATATTCATTGATAAATTTATCTGCATCGCCGTTTTGTTTTAGCGCTACAGAAATTAGAGGGTACCCTTCAGAAGCCAGTACACCTCCAAGTAATTCCCAATTACCGCTATGAAGGGCAGCTAAAATAGCCCCCTTGCCATCAGCTAAGACTTCATCCAAAATATCCTTATTGGTAAAGTTGACCATATCTTTATAGCCGCCATCTTTAATTTCAGGGTATCTCAATACATCGATAATCATACGACCAAATCGAGTCGTACTCGCCTTAGCAATTCGTTTTGCTTCAACAGGATCATCAGTGATTTTACAAAACAAAATCTGCCCGATTGCCAACCGCTTCCGTTTAGGAGGCACAGCAAGCCAAGCAATTTCACCAAGCAATGTACCTAATGCATACTGCCAACTATGAGGCAACATACAAATAAAGGCACTAAACAACTTCATAAACCTATACATAAACGTATTAGCTCTCCTTAAGCTGCGCTTTTAAAGCATCGATTTCTTTCTGCAATTGTTTTACAGTTTTTACCATTTCTGGTAAGCGATGTTCATAAGCGGACAGTTTTAACCATTCCTTATGAGGACGCATTGGGTAACCAGCCATAACAGCATCTGCTGGTACATTACCAGTAATACCAGTTTTACCAGCAAATTTTGCATTGTCACCTATTGTAATATGCCCTGTACAACCGGTTTGTCCTGCAAAAATTACATTATTTCCACATTTCGTACTACCTGCAATTCCCACTTGTGCAATGAGGAAACAGTTTTCACCAATTTCAACATTATGTCCCAAGTGAACTAGGTTGTCAATTTTTGTCCCTTTTCGAACTAATGTAGATCCCATAGTTGCATTATCGATGGTTGTACAGGATCCAATTTCTACATCATCCTCTAAAATGACATTACCTACTTGAGGAATATGCGTATGTACGCCATTTTCAGTAGCAAAACCAAAGCCTTCACCACCGATTACCGCTTTGGCGCGTAATACGACACGATTTCCTAATATACAATTTTCATGAACAACGGCGCCAGTATATATATCACAATCATTACCAACACGAGTATTATGACCAATATAAACATATGGACGAATTGTAACATTATCACCAATCACTGCATTATCATTGATAACACAATAGGCACCAATAGCAACATTATCGCCTAGCTTAACATTCTCACCAATGATTGCAGTAGGATGGATTTCACGTGGTATTACAACAGGTGGATGAAATAATTGTAATACTTGTGCGAAGGCAACCTTTGCATTATCTACAATGATTTGTGTCATCGGTGCATTGGGCGCTTCTTGCTCTAAAATTACAGCACCAGCTTTACATAAGCCAATGTGTTCCACATATTCACCAATAGCAAATGTAATCGATTGAGGTGCCGCTTGTTCAAAGCCACGTGTTTCTGTGATTACTAACGATTCATTACCAACCACCTTACCACCAATAAGTTGAGCAAGCTCCAGTACGGTCTTTTCCACTATTAAGTCCCCCCCAAGTGTTAACTAAACTATTGCGCAGCTTCAGCAGGTTGCGCTTGTTGGGCTTCACCTTGTTGAGCATCACCTTGTTGCGCTTGTTGAGCTTCTTGTTGGTTCGCTTCATTTTCTGCAGCTTTAATATCTTCATCAGATGCTTTGCCCATTTTATTGATTAAGTCATCAGTTACATCTACGCCGCCACCAACAACAGCACCTTTAAGCAATACTACATCTAGCTTTTTCTCTTTAGCTAATTCATTAACTTGTTGATCGATATATTGTTTCAACTCCTGATTTTTTGCAGTTGTGAAAGCATTAAAATCTTGTTTTGCATCAGTCGTAACTTGCGCTTTAGATGCTTCATCAGCAGCATCGATTTTGGCTTGAAGTTCTTTACCTTTTGCATTAATTTCTTTGTTAATCTCAATAGATTTCGCAGTTTGTGTCACAACTTTTTGGGAATCCACATAACCAATAGTATTGCTACCACAGCCACCAATAATTGGCAGTGCCATAATCATTGTTGCACCTAAAATTAAAGATTTCATTTTCTTATTCATCGTATACTCCTTACTGAACTCGATATGACGCTTTCACAGCATCTGTTATATCTAGCCCTTTGATATTTCCACCATGATCAATCAAAACAAGGTCTAAATGACGTTCTTGAGCAATAATAGCAACGCGCATCCGCACATCCTCTAAAATAGCCTCATGAAGTGCATTTACCTCTGCCTCTTTATCCGATAATTTCTTTGCCCAACTATCGTTCCACTCTTGAGGAACTGGCAAATTATTCGTCGATACAATCGCTTTAGCTTGATTTTGCATCATTGTATCGCGTTTCTTTGCTAGTTCAGCTTGTACAGACTCGGCATATTGTTTAAGTTCTTGTTCCCCTGCATCACGGATAGGTTTTAATTCTGCATCTACTTTAGCCCGTATAGAATCCATATCAAAATTGGATGGTTTACGTTTAGCCAGCAAGCTTTGAAGTCGGTTTTCCAATTCAGCTTTTTGTGCCTGAGCCGCTTCTTTCTGCGCATCATCGATATAAACACGGCTATCAAAAGCATATAGTTGTAATTGTAGATTTACAATCTCCAAGTCATATCCCTTGTTAGCAACTTTGAGCTCTTTCATGTATTTTTGTACCAGTTCAGCCCGTTTAGCATCTAGCTGTGCATTAAGTTGATTTTGTTTTGTAGCGATTCGCGTTTGTAATTCAATATTTAACGCATCCGACAATGTCGGGTCTAGAGACAAGGATTTAAGTTGTTCATTCTGCAGATCAGACTTGGTATTCAACGCCTCCTGTTCTATGGCATATTGAGCTTTAAGCTGTTCCAACTCTGCTTTTGCATTCTTATAATCTTCATAAGACGGATTAAACTCTAGTACATCATCAATTTGTACGACCCCAATAGATGGCCCTTCTGAAGATTGCCGATTAGTAATAAATCCATAGGCTCCATACATCGCAATCAGTGCAGCTGCTAAAAACAGAAATAATCCTATATACCGTTTATTTAGCTTCATACTGCTCACCCTTATCTGATTACCTTTGTATCATTATTATTTTGCATCAGATGCTAGTTTTTTTAGTACTTGATCAGTAATATCTACACCACCATAAAGAACTGCATCTTTAGGAAGAACTACAGATAAACCCTTCGCATTACCAACAGCTTTAGCTGCTTCCATTGTTTGGTCAGCCATCTGTTTATTCATTTCTTCCATTTTCTTTTCTACATTAGCTTGTGCTTCTTGCTTAATTTTAGCTTTAGTAGCATCATCTTGAGCAGCATCTACCTTTGCTTGCATATCTGCTGCTACTTGACTACGATAATCGGTAAATTCCTTAGCAGCTTTTACATATACAGGGTTTTCAGGATTATCCAAACGGCTCATATCAATTACACCTACATTACTAGCAGCACTAGTACCAGGTGTAGCCATTTGAGTATAGGCTAACGCACCAATACCGATAATAAAAATTGCGGCAATAACAATGGAGAATATTTTCACATTCTTCTTGTTATTCATCATTCTCATCATAATGAACATTCCTCATTTCTGTTAATCTACGCACTATGAGTGCCATAATAGAGATATTGGTGAAAGCCCCCTCTATAGAAGGTGCTTTCACCATAATATGTCTCAATATTAGAATTGTGTACCGAAGCTGAAGTGGAATTTCTTCTTATCCTTGCCAATACCATAGTCGAGTTTAACAGGACCGATTGGTGTAGTGATTAGAACACCGGCACCAACGCCATAGTTAAAGCTCTTAGTATTTTTATACCAAGGAACATTAGGAGCATCCCAAGCATCACCGATATCTGTAAATAATACGCCACTTACCTTTTTCACGATAGGGAAACGGAATTCCAATGTCGCATTATACATATTTTTACCGCGGAATTGATCATCTTCGTAACCACGTAATGTATCTGCGCCACCTAATGTGAACAATTGGCTATATGGTGCATCACCTTGGATGAAACCACCGCGTGCACGGAAGGCCAATACATTTTTGGAACCTACTTTTTTGTATGCACGCATTTCAGCTGTGAATTTATAGAAATCAAAATCACCGCCTAAGCCATGACCAGCCCATTGTGCAGTGTAGGAAATACGACGACCACGAGTTGGTTCATAAATGTTATCGCGGGAGTCATATACCTTTTGCCATGAAATGGAATTGATGCGACCAAAGTTTTTACCTACATAATCCATGCCGGCAAAATCATATGAGCCGTTATTCCATCTATTATTAGGGCCTGCACCAGTACCCGCATCATAACGGAATCCAGAGCTATCGTCATTATCCCATTTGTATTTATCAGAGCGGGATTCAAGTGTTAAGTAGTCGCGTGTATATTCGCCTGTTTGACGACCAAAGGAGATATTAAAGCCTTTGGATTTTTTGTTGTATTCTGCTACTTCGCTACCATCGCTATCATAGTCAGTGTATTCATCTTCACGGTTGAAGAAGGAGAATCCAAGAGAAGTACCTCTGTGGTCAATCCAAGGTTTCAAGTAAGAAATTTGGTAGTTTTTATATTTCTTCTTACCACCGATTTCCCAGTGAACTTTAAATTTATCACCTGTACCGCGAAGGTTATCTTCACCAAATTCAACGATACCCATCAAGCCATCGGATTTAGAATAACCTGCACCTAATGTGATTGTACCTGTTTTATGTTCCAATACGTCAATTTCAATAATTACATTGTTAGGATCTTTTTCACCTGGTAACATACGTACATTTACATCATCAAAGAAGCCCAAGTTGTACACGCGTTCTACGGAACGACGAACTAAGAACTTGTTGAATGGTTTACCAGTTTTTTGTACGAACTCACGAGTGATAACTTTGTTACGAGTTTTCTTATTACCAGCTGGTACAATATCTTCTACAATACCTTCCACGATATGGATATGAATCATACCATTGTCATCTACAGCAATACCGTCTACATGAGCTAACATATAACCATCACGAGCATACGCTGCATTGATACCTTGTACCTTTTGGCCTACATATACGGAGTTCATGATTTGGCCTTCAGGAATTGCCATATATTTAGTTAATACATCGGATGTGTATACAGAGTTACCTTCAAATACAACACCATGTACTACAGGGTTAGTCACAACAGCAAAGTCAATTTTCACGCCTTCCGGAACAGATGTAAAGACGGGGTTCACTTCTGAGAAATAGCCACTGTTACCCAAATTTTGTACATCTTTAAATACACCATCAACGGAAACAGCATCGCCTACCTTTTCAGATAACAATGTCATTAATTGCGCCGCTTGATCTGCAGGAATACCAGAGATAGATAAGCCTGTAATTGTTTTACCTACAAATGGATTAACAGAATCAGCACTAACAGCAGTAACGTATTGAGCCTCAACAGATGTTACAGCTTGTGCCTGACCGTTTTCTGCAACCTTATCCAAGTCTGTACCTGCTGTAGTTTTGGAAACCATTTTAACTTGTTTATCGTCTGTTTTTAAAGCCCCGTTATTAACGGTAACTGTGCCATCAGAACCTTGCACAACAGTACCATCAGTGGATAATGTAGTGTCACCACGAGCAGCTAAAATTGCCGCATCAGTATTATCTTGTGTATTAGCACCTTTTTCTGTACCCGCATTGTATACAGCTGCTTTAGTCGTTGTATCATCAGTAGTCGCAGTATCTGCTGTAGCAGTTGCATTCATATCTGGTGTATAGCCTGTTTGTACTTCTGCAGCAAACACACTGCCAGTACCCATAACAGCAGTCAACACAGATGCTGCTAGCATACGTTTATAGGCTTTGCTTGTTAACATAAAATCCTCCTAAAATTATCCCTCTTTAAAGAGTATTAAATCTTTATTATTATATCATATAATACTGGGAATTAGTACTACTATAATTCAATTTTATGAAATTAAAATGACTATAATGAAGGTCCTTATTCAGATTCTTCATTATAGTCATCATCGCTAGAACTCTCGTGTCCAACGTCCACCAATATAGGTACTACCTTGTGATGTATGCCAAGCATTAAACTTAACATTTCGCCGTAACGAGTATTCAATACCATATTTATTTTGTTTATTATTGATACCTTGCGTATAGGTGATCATCGTTCTCGGCAAGACATATTTGCCGATTTCGATATTATAATTTCCCGATGTTTCCCTACTAGTAGGTTCATTCGGATCTATGGAGCCTGTCGTAATATTAACACGATCTAAACCCAATGCATTTTGCACTGCATCTTGTACATAACCAAAAGCAAACATTTGTGCACCAGCTACAGCTAATGCATTGGCATCTTCATTGGTAATTGTACTACTATTCGATGGTTCACCACGACCAAAGGTCAACATAGAAATGATTTGCTTACGCGATAAGCTTGGTTCGGATTTAAGCGTTAAATCCATATGGTCCACAGTACCTTTCACGCCGAGATAAATATTATAAGTACCTACATTTGTTTCCGCATCTAGTTGAAGCATAGGCAAATACGTTCCAGATGTAAAAGTTGCAGTCCCCTTTGTAATATCAAAGGTATGGCTTAGATATTTAAACGTACCACTCACCACGTTAAACTGTCCACTAGAGGTAGGATTAAATACAGAGCCCCCAAAATGAACATCTCCACTAATACGCATATTATACAAGGTTCTATCGTAGAGTCGTACATTTTTACCAGCATGTACGTTAACATCAATCCCCAAATCACGCGTGCTTTCACTAGTTTCTAAGGAAAGTGGAATTTTGAACTTCATATTCTCTAGATTTAGATTTCCCATAAGTGTAGGGATTCCCTCTTTTTCAGCTATATAGAGTTCTCCCTTTAATGGACCTGAAATATACTCGTTAGCTAAATCTAACCCATCCAATTGAATGGCTGCACGGTAACTAGTCATGGTATGACCTGTCCAATTAACCTTCGCTGCTAAACCAGCGGTCCCTTTGCCCGCAGATATGCGAGATTGAAAATCTGCTTGTTGACCTGAGAAAATTAAATCCCCATCAATATTCTTAAGCTCATTCCCTACAGTCTTTATCTTCATGGTACCATTTCGAACAGATACTGTACCGTACGCTTCTGGTTGATCAATAGTTCCTGTTACATGAACAACACCTTTTAATGCCCCAGTTGCGTCTTTCACCGTAGGAGTAATCAAAGGGATAACAGCCATATCAGCCTCATTAAAGTCAATAGTCATATCCATCGCTTTAGAATCATTTGCATCGAGATATCCAGTCGTATACAACGCGGCTAGAGGAATCTTGCCATATGCACTTAGCTTATAGTCTTCTTTAACCCCTTGAATACGTTGAACGTTAATAACATGATTTTCCATGGTTGCCAATACAAAACCTTGATCAATATCGATACCGTTATAAGAACCATTGGCAAGGCTCGCGGACAATTCAACCTTAGGATTTTGTGTAGCCCCTGTCATATTGATAACACCGGTAATGGAACCAGTTGCATTAATATTATCACCAATAAGCGGTAAGAATGGTTCTATATCAACATCGCGAACTGCAATTTGTAAATCTGCATCACCATCTAAATCAACAGTACCACCAGCAGCAATAAGTCCATCATCAACAGGTAGTTTTAATGTTCGAATTTTAAACTTACGATTTTCTAGACTGGCATCTATCTTTGCATCGCCTACTACCTTAGTATCAATAGTTACATCCTTAATTGAACCCACCACATTAAGGCTTGGATTGCCATAGGTACCACCTAAATCAACTGTACCACTCAAAGAACCATCTAATTTATCCACCGGTTTTCCCAGTAGGGATAATAGATTGCTTACACGACCATTTGTCACCTGTAATGTACCAAATAATCGCTTATCGCCCACAGTAGACATACCTGCACGGGCCATATAATGGCCACCTTGTTCTTCATCAAATTCAAATTTTTCTAAATTAACAACGGTTTTATCTGCATATAATGTACCAGAAATATTGGTGATACCTTCGCCATTAATGGTTAAGAAGTTAGATGTAACAGATCCATTAAAATTAGGATTGTATAAAGAGCCTCCAATATGCCCCTTAGCTTGTACATAGCCTTTTACATCATAATCAGTATTGACTAATAACCTACCAATATCTATATCTTTACCTTCTAAATCGATATTTAGAGCATCTTCTGACATAGTACCAGCCCCTTGAATGACAGCACCATATCCTTGAATAGTAAACTTAGGTAGTGTAAGAGTCTTATTTTCTAATGTATAATCTGCCTTTGCATCACTAATCAATTTGCCATTATAAGAACCGTCATATAAATGGACATGGCCCTGAACATATGGATTATCTAAAGTACCACGAATCTCATTTTCAGATTCAAACCACCCAGTAAGCGGAACATCAGAAAACGGCCGAATCAAGTTCTCTATCCGGACAGCTTTGGCACGTGCCCGCATATTAAGTGCATTAGAATTTAAATCAAATGTACCCCCTACAGTAATGGCGCCATCTCCATCACCTATAGATGTATCTGTTAATTCTAATATATGATTTTTAATAGTAAAGCCTGCATTAATGGAATTAAAGTGAGCCCCACTATAGACAATCTCAGGACTTGTAACACTACCTGTCACAGATGGATTATCTAAATTTCCTGTAATAGAAGCATGGCCTGTAATATTGCCAGATATACTATTACCAACAAGACTTGAAAAATTAGATGCATCTAATGAATCCGCCGACAAGGATAGATTCAATAGATTATTATCAATCGTTCCATATCCACTAAGTTGACCATTTCCTATCGCCCCCGTAACGGCTATATTTGTCAAGGCGCCTACATTATTAAAGCTAACGCGAGCAGAATCAATAGATATACCACGCACGGATAGACTCGTTCCCACTATATTACCTTCTATGGAGGTAATATCACTATTTTTTCCTTTTACAGAAAATTCTCCATTCACAATACCAGATGCCGGTGTAGATAAATTTTGTGTAAATGGAGCTATTTCTGCATTATGAATCGTACCACCAATGGAAAATTCACCACTATCAATACCGTATTGTCCTTTGGCTTTTACGCTACCATTACCAATGTACAATGAAGCATCGTGAATATCCACGGTACCATCGGAATAACTAAAATTAGCCTCTCCACTATCGATATGATAGCTATCATACGAGATGGCATCACTCTTTATAGAACCAGATACATAGGGATTAACACTAGTACCGCCGATATGAACACGGGCACCTACGTTACCAGTAATTTGATTTTTGGTGAAAGCCTCTAAAGCTACGGAATCAGCAACCGCATTTAAGTTTAAACCAACCTCATCCCCTAATGTTACCAAACCATTCACCTTAACGGCTTGATCGTTTACATACCAGCCACTATGACTGATTAAAACAGTATTATTTTGGAAGAAAATCTTACCATTGCCCTGTCCAATTTGGTATGTAGTAGACCCGTTTTTATAGGTACCACCTAAGCCATCAAAGGCTAAATTACCAGACATAGAATACTTGCCATCACGCCCCGTAATCTGCGCTTTTACATCATGTAATATACCAGATGTTATAGAGAGATTTTTATTGGATGGAACCATATTCATAATGCCTGATATATCAACAGACTCGGCTCGAACAAACAAATCAAAATCATCCATTTTATTCATGTCGATAGAGCCATTAACAGCGATCGAATGGTCATCTAAAAGTCCATTTAATGCCCCTTTTGTCATACCACCAACATTTAAGGCTATATTTCCATCTAGATTGGATAGCCTATGTACATTGCCATCTTTAAATCGAACAGCACCTGTAGCATCATTAATGACGATATTGCCATCAAATGATTTCTTATCATTTTTTGAGGATGACTCCAATAAAGAATTTACATTCCAAGATCCATCAGCTAGTTGCCACACATGGACGTCCGGTTTTTCTAAAGTAATGGTAGAAACGATGGCTGCACCACTTGAATTCCCCATCAAAATAGATGGAGCAGATGTCCATTTCATTGATACCTTCATAGTCGGAACGGCCGCTACCAAATGGTCATTTTCATCCCTTAATGATACATTTTGCAGTACTACATCCCCATTCCAAGCGATGTGCATAGAATCATACTGAATTGTACCTCTAACTGTATTATGTAGTTGTTCCTGTACCATGGGCGCCACATATCGCTCTGCAATTGGATTGATGGAAGTAGCTATTCCAGCTACACCCAATCCTAAAACTGCTGCACCAATTAGGCACCATTTTTTCCTTGTCATAGGAAACCCCACACCTAAAAAAATTACGCTTATTTATACATCAATATTACCATACTCTATGATATTTCAATAGTATATGATGTATAAATTTTATGAAATCAAAATGTAATACAGTTCATTCAACGATAAAAAAATGACGACTGCCGAAGCAATCGTCATTTTAAATAGAGTGTATATTATCTCTATGATTATTTTTTTGCAGGTGTAGCTGTCGCTAATGCTGCTAATTGTTCTACAGCACCACTATTAGCAATAATACTTGCCCCTTGACCTACAGGAGTATCCAAAGGAATGCCTGTTGCTTGTTCAAGAGCAGAAATACTTACATTGTAATTATATAAAGCATCTACATAATTATTGCGAGATTCAGTCAATTTAGTTTCTGCATCGAGTACATCAAGGTTTGTACCTACACCAGCGCGGTAACGAAGTGTTGCAATACGGAAATTTTCTTGACCTTGATGTACTGCCGTTTGCGTACTTTGAATTGTTTGTTCTGCAGAACGCAAGTTAAGGTATGCTTGTTGCACTGCAAGATTTACCTTATCAACAGCTGCTAAATTAGCTTCCTTAGCCTTTTCTAATGTATCTTGAGCAACCTTAATTTTATTTTGTGTTTGGCCCCCATCCCACAAACTCCATGTAGCGGATGCGCCAATATGCCAAGATTTACTGCTTGTACCAAAGTAGCCATCTGGATCAGCATAGCCACGACCAGCTTCGACACCTACTGTTGGTAAATAGCCAGCTTTCTCAGCTTTTAAACCCTCTTCAGCTTGTTTTACAGCCATCGCAGATTGTACAAGAGCAGAACGATGAAGCATAGCATACGCTTTTGCTTGTTCTAATGTAACAGCATATGGTTTGTATTGCAAATCATGTTCTGCTGTTGTAATAGACGTTTGTGTTGGGTATGCAATCACCAAATTCAAGTTTGCTTCCGCTAAATTCGCTGCATTTTGCGCTTTTACAAGGTTTGTTTGAGAGTCAGCCAAATTAGTATCCGCAGCCAATACATCAGAATTAGCTACAAGACCTACATTATATTGAGCCTTTACATTATCCACATGACCTTGGTAATCCTTAACAGCTTGGTTTGCTACGTCTACCTTGTTACGATACATAATCAATGTGTAGTATCCATTGATAGCATCATATTTAGCTTGTTGTAAAGCTTCTTCATAAGCAGCACCACTACCTTCACGAGCAAAGCGAGACTTATCAATATTAGCATCTAACTCAGGGCTAAATACAGGGGCCTTAATAGTGAAGCTATGTTGACCAGTCTTACTAGTAACAGTTCTCCCCGTCATAGTATTGGCACCGTGATTACGAGCGCCTTGCCATGTATAGGATACATTAGGATTTTTTCCTGCTGCTGTAGCACTTACTGTGGCTTTTGCAGCTTGATAATCCCACAAGGATTGTTTCGCCGTGCGGTTATTAGCCAGTGCAAGAGAAACTGTGCTATCTTCATTTAGGTTCAATGCGACTTCATATTGTTGTGCATCTTGAGAAGCTTTTTGAGCTAATTGTTGTTGAGTTAATTGAATAGCTTCTTTTTGAAGTTTTGTGAGTTTGTCACCATTATTGATAGATGTAGAAACAACGTCACTTGCGAATGCACCTGTTGTAGCCATCGATAATATTATGGCTAAAGAAAAGGCCTTCTTATTCATACGTATACCTCCACACGATATGTGTTTTAAAAGACTTGTTTAATACCAAAGTAGGTGCCTCCATTTGAAGAACCAAATGGGCGTGTCATTTGCACAACACCGTACGTATTATTATGTAAGCGTATATCAGAACGTAGTCGATATTTAGGATGATTCAAATCATACATAGCTGCAGAAACACCAAAAGACCCACGTGGATTATAGTCAATGCCAAATCCGAGCTTGCTTTCAAAAATACCACCGCGTACTAACCATTTATTTGCGATAAATTTACCGCCATTCAAATCAAAATCGGTATCATCACCAATATTAGAAAGTCCAAATTCACCCATGCCTTTATCTGTGTAAACGCGAGCACGACCATTGATACGGACCTCTTCTTGATTTGTATTATAAAGTAAATCCACAGAAGGTTCTACTTTAATAGATGACTTTTTTTCAGAACCATTAGCCTCCGAGGAACCATTAACGGTTTCAGATGCATATGGTTTGCCACCTAACAATTTATTGACACGAGCAGAAATTTGCTCCGTATTATGCAATGTTGCTTTAATATTTTCTTGTGCTTTTGGATCCGTTACGGTTCCTTCCATGGAACGCGCCATGTGATCAACACGATCCGTAGTTTGTTTAATATTCGTCAAGATAGCACGCATGTCATTACCAGCATTACCATCGGCATTAAATTGTTGAGCCGCTTGATTTAGCTGAGCCGTCACATCTGCCATATTTTGTGTAACCGCTATCGCATTGTCAGCCATGACAGCCGTAGATTGCAACGAATGTTTTAATGCGTCTTGTGTTTTAGGGTCGCCAATAATATTATTAATGGATTGCAACATTTGTTCTGTACCAGCCATTAATTTTTGAGCACTTTGCATGGCTTTATCCATCGCATCGACCCCTTCACCTTTAACGAAATCACCATCATGTAAATATACGGTTGATTTGCCAGGTGAAATTTGAATAAATTTATCCCCTAAGAATCCATCAGATCCTAAGGTAAATGTTGAATCGCTTGGTATTTGAGTTTTATCATCGACTTTCATCTTCACCAAAACACCAGATGGTGTAATTTCAATATCAGAAACCGTACCAATTGCGACACCAGAAAATTTAACCTGATTACCATTTTTTAACCCATTAACTTGAGCAAAATCACCGGTAATCGTCATCTGAGGTTTTGCAAATACGTCTATACGCCCCACAAATATGATGCCCAGCACGAACAACACAACACCTACAATTGTGAAAGCCCCTACTTTAGCTTCCGTCGTCCACTTCATTATCTGTCTCTCCTTGTTCCGATATCGATAGCCTCCGCCTCACCATGAATAAATTGTTGTACTTTAGGATTAGGTGAGTTTTTAAAATCCTCTGTTTTAGATACTTCTATAAATTTCCCCTTATCAAGTAATGCAATTCTGTCAGCCACATAAAAAGCAGATTGCATATCATGAGTTACTACGATAGATGTACAGCTCAACCGTTCTTGCATACCTCGGATGAGCATGCTAATCGTTCCCGATGTAATGGGGTCTAGACCAGACGAAGGTTCATCGTACAAGATGAGCGTCGGATCAAGAGCGATAGCCCGAGCAAGACTAACCCGTTTCTTCATCCCCCCAGATAACTCATTAGGCATGTAAGACTCATATCCGCTTAGCCCAACCCAACCGAGTCGCTCATCAACAATATGTTGAATTTTATCATCACTCAAATTGGTATGTTCCCTTAGTCCAAAGGCGACATTCTCCCCCACTGACATAGAGTCAAATAATGCGGAGTATTGAAATACCATGCCCATCTTTTGACGTACCTTATTAAATTCTTCTTCAGATAATGTAGTAATATCTACACCATCAACAATAATTTGGCCTGATGTGGGGCGTTGTAAACCTATAATCAAGCGTAATAGCGTACTTTTACCACTACCACTACCACCCAAAATAACAAGCGTCTCCCCATCTTTAATGGTCAGATTAACAGAATCTAATATTACACGCGTGTCATAGGCTACAACCACATCACGTAATTCAATCATAAAGCCCTCGTTCGAGATAATCGATTAAAAGAGTAGAGTTGATAAAAAATAATTTAATACAAATACTAAGATAATACTTGTTACTACAGAACTAGTAGTGGAGAAACCAACAGCTTCAGCCCCCATCTTGGTATGCATTCCCTTATAGCACCCTACAAGAGCGATGACAGCACCAAAAACACTAGATTTAATTAACCCTAATGTAAAATCAGAAATGGTTGAAAACATTTGTATCGAATCTAAATAGGTGGCTGGTGCTAACCCCTTAATAGCAGTAGCTACAAAATAACCACCTGCAATACCAATGACAACGCCATAAAATGCGAGGATTGGTACCATAATCATGCAGGCTACAACGCGAGGTACAACGAGATAACCGATTGGATTTACAGCCATAACGCGTAATGCATCGATTTGCTCTGTAACCTTCATCGTACCAATTTCAGCCGTAATGGCAGCCCCTACACGGCCTGCTAATACAACGCCTACAAGAATAGGTCCTAATTCACGTCCCATCGCAACGGCCATGAGTCCGCCTACCGTACCTTGTGCACCATAGGTAATTAACACATCTGTTATTTGTAATGTCATTACACCACCTGCAAATAATAGTGTCAGACTAATAATCGGTAGTGAGTCTACGCCAAGATGAGCCATCTGTTGCAGCACATGCCATGCATTGAGCATTTTTAATTGTTTTATGGTCTGCCATAGAAGTAGCATAGCAGTACCCACATTCGATAAGCCGGCCATTACATTGCGGCCTATCGTCTCAAGCCAATTCACAACAGTCCCCCTTACTATTTGCTTATATTTCGAATTTTACTCTACTGGATCATTTGAAGGTTTATCATTAGATGGTTTCTCATTCGAAGGTGCATCACCTGCTAGTTTATCCTTGGATGGTTTTTCCTTAGATGGTTTATTAACAGACTTGTCTTTTTTATTTTGAGATGCTTTGGAATCTTTTTTATTACCTTGATCTTCTAATTCCAATTTATGTTCCATCTTAACCTGTTCTTTAGCTTCTTTAGCACGTTTAGCTAATGCTTTATCACGGTCTTTAACACTCATAACCTGGATTGTAAATTGACCGTCACCTTGAACAATATACTCTGTGTCGATAGCAGTTTTTTCATTTTTCTTTTCATCATCTTTGCCATCGCTAAGGTCTTCACTACCTTTTTTCTTTTTAAGATCTCCAGGGCTAGGTTTATCTTCTACACCTTGAAGTTTTGCCTTTTTCACAGAACTTGTAGAAGCCTCTTCATTTACAAGACTAACGCCATCTTCTAAGATTTCTACAACAATTTGATTATTCGTATCAGTCTTTTGTAATTCATCAAACAAATCGTTAAAGTCTTTGTAAACTTTTAAACGACGTAGAACTTCATCAGTCAAATTATATTTTTGTTTTTCCAATACATAAGGCAATGGGATTTCGCCACCACCACGAACCTCTAAGGTATATTTACCTAAAGGTTGATCTTTAGGTACTGTGAAGAATACCTCTTTATTAACTTTTTCCCCACGATATGGTTCCAATGTAACGTCAACTACGATTGTATCACCAGGAGATACAACGGTCGATGATGCAGCTGCATCTACAAGTTTTGCCGTTTTCTTATCTTGTGTTACCTCTGTTTCCACATTGATATCCGCAATTTCATAGTTAATAAAGCGATTGTTCATCAATACATCGATAACATTGTAAAATTCATCAACCGTTTTTTCACTAATAGATTCAGAGCTATAAAACATATTGGTTCGCGTTAATGATTTTTGTTCACCATTACGTGGTGTAATGGTATAGGTAATTTTAGCAGTACCGGCACCACTGCGGTCTAGTGTCTTATTTAGCATATTATACAGTGCTGTAGCCGCCAATGTAGGTGTCATATCCTTATCTTCAATAACCTTTACATTAGACTGCTTATCACGGCCCATATCGATATCTTTTAAATGAAAGCGAACTGGAATTCCGCTAGAAACAGTACCAGAGACACCGGCAATACCTGCGCCACGGTCCTCAGTAACGGTACCGATTTCACGTCCCATAGAACCTAGTTTAAACGCGGATTCATAACTTTTAACAACCGTAAAAATATTGGCATTATGCATAAAATAATTAGCGGAACCATGTTTCAAGAATGGATGCCCAAAGGCCACCATTTGTTTGCCATCAACATAGGTAACGGTCCCAATAGCACCGAGTTTTAAATCGCCATCAACCAATAACGCTGCTACAGAACCACCAGCCTCTAACGGCTTTGCAATATCATCACTACTAGAACTAGCTGTATCATAGGTTTCGTAATTGTATTGTGGTAATTTTGATTTAAAATACTCCATAGATGTACTATCAAATCCATAGGCCATCAAAGGAGTTTTCATTGGAATTAATTGTTTATCTGACCAAGTATTTGTCAAATTCTTTTCATACGGTATATTCCATAATTTCACCATATCTTCGATAGGCGTTATCATGCCAATCGTGCCATCAGCAAAGCCCCAACCATATGCTACGGCACCTACAAGTTTCCCATTAATATATACAGGACTACCACTCATACCATGCGCAATACCCCCGGTCTGTTCCATAACAGGGCCAGAAAACTTTGCAAGAATTAAATGTCCAGATGGGCCTTTATCCTTCATAACGCCCAATACCTTAACATTAAAATTCGATATCGTATCCCCTACTATTACTGTTTTTGCTATACCTTCCATACCAGTCTGTACATCTTGAACAGGCATAAAATCAACTGCCTGTGCCGATGATAGAGCACTACAGAAGAAAAGCGCCAGTATCGTTTTTCTATACCGACGCCAAGAATGAGAAAACTTCATTCCTATCTCCTTTATTTGCTTTCTACAGTGACAACGACTTGATCACGAGAAATATCTGAACCTACTGTAACATCAACTGCAGTCACAGTGCCATTCACCGTGGATTTAGCTGCCGCCATAGGGCCTGCCAATGTTTCTACAGTCACCAATGTTTGACCTTCTGTAACAGAAGTGCCAACAGCAACAGTAGAAGCAACTTTACCTGTTAATACACTTTGGTATGATACAGGGGCCGCCATTACAGAAGTAATACCTAATGCTGTTAAAGCAGCTAAGGCTAAAAATGTCTTTTTCATAACGATCCCTCCTTTTACAATAGAATACATAAAGACATTATACTAAATCTCTAGCTTTTTTTCAAACAAAATTGTATGCAACTCATTACTTGATTATAAGTATTTTTTCATAAGTACTAGGCGTTTCATTACCTTTGTGAGTATAATGGCCATCAACCTCTACATCAACACTGCCTTGATTAGATAATTCAAATCCATTGATAGCCCCTAAAGAGGTCAATAGATTAGCCCCTTCTTCTAGTGTAACACCTACAGAAGAAGCATTATGTTTATCTACAGTGGCTACAACGAGCTTTTCATCCTTTGTTGTGCCGATGAAACTTCGACTACGATTCGTAGAATCTTTAGGGCCCACATAACTACCATTATGTAAAACCAGTGTGCCCCCTTCAACCATAGCGCCACCAGCAGTTTCTACCTTCGCAAGTTCCTGACGTGGTTGTAATACAACAGGCGTGCCCACTTTTAAAGATTTTAATGAAGCTATGGCCTCACCATGAGCAGACAATACAAATTGATTGTTCCCTAATGCGGAATTGCCATTTCCCACCTTAAGAACCTTCCCATTACTTACTGTCACTTCATAACCGAATTCATTTGTATTTGTACTTTCACCAAAACTAGATGTATATAGCGTAAGAGCATTATTTCTACGTGGACCATTTACAGTGGTAATCACCAACGTAGATTTAGGTGTCTTAGCCTGCAACAATGGTTTCTTCTCTTCTATAAAATACCCTCTACTTGGCGTATAGCGAAGAACGCCAACGGATTGAATGCGATTTAAATCCACCTCACCAGATGCACTAACCGAATACGGTTTATCAAAGCTTTTTCCCGGAACGGATAAACCGACAGCAGCAATGTGTTGCTGTGAAATCGAGGACAAAGGCTTTCCACCGGGCACACTTGCTACCACCATTGGTGCATCATTGTTAACTGTCATCGCATAAGCGCGAATTAATCCCTCGTTAACTGCTGTTTTTATGTTAGCAGTCTGAATCGATGCACCTACACTTTTCGTTGTCTTCTGACTGTAATCTGAAAACAAATCAACAACCACACGATTGGGATTTGATAGGGTGAAAGCATGATAATTAATCGATTGATTGGCAGATAGTCTCACTTGTAAACCATCATTAGTAGGTTGAAAGGACATACCCTTTAACACACCGATCTTATGTGTTGTACGATCTGCGGCATTGGAAATTTTATTAGTTGTATTGGCTAAATTCAAGGTAACCGTATTTTGGTTTGCGTTATATGACTTAGTCCAGGATAAAGGTAATTCAGTCATATCAAAAACAATACGGCTTGCGCCATCATAATCGGATACTCGCACGGCTGTCAAATCACCGGCACAAGCAGTAACAGTAGTTGTTACCATAATAGATGCCATTATAGCGGCTGTTTTAAGGCGTATCATCATCGAACTCCTTTACAATATATAGAGTTTATAAATTCTGTATGTTAACGTATTCTGTTATAAATCGGAACTAGATATAACAACTTAAATCAGATTATACTTCATTATTAATTTTATACAATCTATTCACTTGTAGTATACACTATTTCTCGCAATAATACAAAAAGCTGAGACAGTTTCCCACCTCAGCTTTTTTAATTCTATTGTAAGTCTTCTAATGTATCTCTCAACGATGACATTTCATCTAATGTTTTTGCTACCCCTTTAATTACCGCATATCTTGGTAATTCGACTAAATAAGCAGCTATGCCAACAGACCGAGAAATAACACGGTCAAGCCCGCTAATCAACGCCCCACCACCAGTGAGAATGATACCATGATCGCCTATAGCAGCTACCAATTCAGGTGGCGTTTTTTCCAATATAGACTTAATTGCCTCAAGAATACTCATAACTTGAGACTCTAATGCACGCTGTATTTCTAGCGAATGTAATGTAACTATTTTAGGCAAACCGCTAATAACATCACGCCCTCGAATTTCTACCTCTCGCTCTTCAGAACGCCGGTCTACAGTGCCTGCAGATATCTTTATTTCTTCCGCTGTTAGAGGACCAATGACAAGCTTTTTCTTACGCCGTACATATTGAATAATAGCCTCATTAAAAGAATCTCCGCCAATGCGCAACGATTCACTCACTACGACACCTGTATCACAAAGAACGGCAATATCCGTAGTGCCACCGCCTATATCTACGACCATAGCACCAACCTTATCCGCTTCATTTAAATTTGTGCCCATAGCCGCTGCTAAAGGCTCTTCAATAAGAACCGTCTTTTTAGCCCCAGTTCGTAGTAATGCTTCAAGAATAGCACGTTTTTCAACAGGAGTAATCCCCGATGGAACACAAACAACGATACGTGTTTTCATGAGACGAGATGCAGGAACAACAGAACGAATAAAATACTTGAGCATAAATTCCGTCATATCGTAATCAGCAATAACGCCTGCCTGCACAGGTCGTATAACTTCAATCCCCGTCGGTGTTCGACCTATCATGCGACGTGCGCTTTCACCTACTGCTAATACATCGCCAGTCCGAGTATCTTTCGCTACACAAGCAGGTTCATCTAGAACAAGTCCTTTGCCCTTGACATAGATTAAAACATTGGCTGTACCTAAATCGATACCCAAATCGAATGTAAGGGAACGACCAAATTTAAATACGGTCTCACCTACATTCTGAGGGGATACAATACGCTTCAATGTCATAGCTGGAGTGGTCTTTGCAATCGGTTTCGTCCGTTTTTGACGGCGCTCTTTACGGCGTAATTCCGTTACCTTGACCATAGCAGCTCGTGAAGTACGCTCTACAACCGACTCTTTTTTAGCTTTTGCATCATTATCTTGACTGCGACGCAAAGCCGGCACTTGTTTACGCCGGCTTCGTTTCTTTGTATTCTGTTTTGGCCTTTTGTTCTTATTCGTCAACCCGAACAATATCGGCACCTAACCTTTTCAATTTACCCACTAAATCATCATAACCGCGATCGATATGATGTAAACGACCTATTTCTGTTGTACCTTCCGCAGCTAAGCCTGCACAAACTAAAGCCGCCCCAGCACGTAAATCAGTTGCATTCACAACAGCGCCATGTAAGGATTGCATCCCTTCTACGATAGCTTGTCGATTATCAATATCTATATGAGCCCCCATCTTACGCAATTCAGCAACATGCATAAAACGATTTTCAAATACAGTTTCCGTTACTGTACTTGTGCCTTCCGCAATAGTAGTAAACGCCATGAATTGAGCTTGCATATCTGTAGGGAATCCAGGATAGGGTAATGTTTTAATATCTACAGCTTTTAAGCCTTTGCCAGTGCTAATAACACGAATACCGTCAATATCTTCTTCTACGGTAACGCCTGCTTCTTTCAATTTAGCCACTACTGGTTTCAAATGTTCAGGTAATGCATTTTCTACGAATACATCACCGCCAGCCATAGCCGCAGCAATTAAATATGTACCAGCTTCAATACGATCTGGAATAACGGTATGGATAGCACCATGCAGAGATTCTACGCCTTCAATACGAATCACATTCGTACCTGCACCGCGAATATTGGCCCCCATCGCATTCAAGAATGTAGCTAAATCAACGATTTCTGGTTCTTCTGCAGCATTTTCAATAACTGTTTTACCCTTAGCCATAGAAGCAGCCATGATTACATTTTCAGTGGCCCCTACACTTGGGAAATCCAAGTAAATTTGAGTGCCTTGTAAGCCCTCTGGAGCATGTGCATATACATAATCTTCTGTGATTTCAATTTTTGCACCCAATGCTTCAAACGCTTTTAAATGTAAATCGATAGGGCGCGCACCAATAGCACAACCACCAGGCATAGAAATCTTAGCTTCCCCTTTGCGAGCCAATAATGGACCCATCACAAGGAAGGATGCTCTCATTTTGCGTACCAATTCATAAGGAGCTTCGGTAGCCGTCAACATGGATGCATCGAAGATAATTTCATCATCAGCTTCGTTTCGTGTAATCTTAACGCCCAAAGACTCAATAACTTGGGAGATGGTACCAACATCCTCTAAATTTGGAATTTCCAATAATTTACTCGGTGTTGATGCTAATAAAGTAGCTGCAATAATAGGCAACACCGCATTTTTCGCACTACTAACGCGCACGCGACCATTCAGCTGATTACCGCCTTTAATAACGAGCTTTTCCAAAAGAATTCCTCCTACATTTCTTATATCAAAATGGTTATGTTCATGTATAACCATATTCGTCACACTGTTATATACTAACGATTATTATACTATTTTTTAGGCTTTCTCATCAAGTAAAACCCCTAAGATTATCAATCTAATCTTAGGGGTCTACACAGACTATTTACTGAAAGCAAAGAAATTAACGAGCTTTCAATGTTGTTAATTTTTCATCTCTATGAATAGTATCTAGGAATCGTACAGTGCCTGTTTTAGAGCGCATTACAATAGTATGCGTACGAGCACCGCCTGGGAAGTATTGAATAGGATTCAATAAGTTACCACGTGTAATCGCTGTAGCAGCAAAGATTACATCGTCAGTACGCACTAAATCATCAAGTGTCAATACTTGGTTAACATCTTTGACACCCATTTCATGACAACGACGAATTTCTTCTTCATTTCCTGGTTTCAAACGGGCTTGCATATCGCCACCTGCACATTTAAGTGCTGCTGCGGCTAATACGCCTTCTGGTGCACCACCAGTACCGACAACCATATGTACGCCAGAACCTTCGATACAGCATTCCATTGCAGGGTTAACATCACCATCAGAAATAAGCATAATACGAGCTCCTAAATCACGAGCTTCCTTCATTAAACCATAATGACGTTCACGATCTAGCATTACCAAGTTGATTTCATCAACCTTACGGCCCATCTTTGCAGCTACGTTTTGAATATTTTCTGTCAAAGATTTTGTAATATCAATAGCGCCAGCACCACGAGGACCTACACAAATCTTTTCCATGTACATGTCAGGTGCATGTAACAAGCCACCCTTTTCAGCAATTGCCATAACAGCAATAGCACCATTTTGGCCTTTGGCAATCAAATTCGTTCCTTCGATTGGATCTACTGCAATATCTACTTCTGGACCGCCTGCACCAACATGTTCACCAATATATAACATTGGAGCTTCGTCGATTTCACCTTCACCGATAACAACAGTACCGGAAATACGGACAGAGTCAAATGCTTGACGCATTGCATCAACAGCTAAGCCATCGGCTTCGTCTTTTTGACCACGACCTAACAAACGACCACTACGAAGTGCAGCTGCTTCGACTACACGAGCAAATTCTAAAGATAAAGTACGATCCATTTTAGGGCCTCCTTAAAAAGATGTTTATATTACTTATTGATTAGCTTGTTTCCAATCAGCCATGAATTTTTCTAAACCTGCATCGGTCAAAGGATGTTTCATAGCTTGTAACAACACTTTATATGGCACTGTTGCAATATGGGCACCAGCTTTCGCACATTGTAAAATATGCAATGGTGTACGTACGCTAGCAGCGATAATTTCAGTATTAATACTGTGAATAGCAAAGATATCCGCAATGTCTTGAATTAAGGTCAATCCATCCATGCTAATATCGTCAATACGTCCAACAAAAGGGCTCACATATGTAGCACCAGCGCGAGCCGCCAATAATGCTTGATTAGCAGAGAAAATCAATGTTACATTTGTCTTAATTCCTTCTTTTGAAAGCACTGCAACGGCTTTTAAGCCTTCTGGAGTCATTGGAATTTTAACAACCACATTAGATCCCAGTTTTACAATCTCATGCGCTTCTTCAATCATACCCGGTGCATCACTAGCAATAACCTCTGCACTCACAGGGCCATCTACAAAATCCGCGATTTCTTTAATTACTTGTTTTAAATCGCGTTTAGCTTTCACAATTAGGGATGGGTTTGTCGTTACCCCGTCGATAAAGCCATAAGAGTAAGCATCTTTAATTTCACTAAATTCGGCTGTATCTATAAAGAATTTCATGGGACCTCCTTATTTGGCAGGCGTAATTTTTTCTACGCCACCCATGTATGGAACCAACACCTTAGGAATCACAACGGAACCATCTGGTTGTTGATTATTTTCCAAAATTGCCGCTACGGTACGACCTACTGCAAGGCCAGAACCATTCAATGTATGAACGAATTCAGGTTTGCCTTTAGGACCACGACGGAATTTAATATTTGCACGACGAGCTTGGAAGTCCGTCATATTGGAGCAAGAAGAAATTTCTCTATATTTATTTTGTGCAGGCATCCATACTTCTACGTCATACGTTTTAGCAGAACCAAAGCCGATATCACCAGTACACAATGTAATAACACGGAATGGCAATTCTAATAGACGTAATACTTCTTCTGCATTATCTGTCAATTTTTCTAATTCATTCCAAGAATCTTCTGGTTTTGAAAGTTTTACCATTTCTACCTTATTAAATTGATGTTGACGAATCAAGCCACGTGTATCACGGCCAGCTGAACCTGCTTCAGCACGGAAACAGGCAGTAAATGCAGTGTAATATTTAGGCAATTCATCTTCACTCAAGATTTCACCGCTGTGATAATTTGTCAATGTAACCTCAGCAGTAGGAATCAAAAAGTATTCTGTATTCTCAACGTGGTACATATCTTCAGCAAATTTAGGCAATTGACCTGTACCTGTCAACGTTTCACGAGTTACCATATATGGTGTCATCATTTCTGTATAGCCTTGCTTATCAACATGAAGATCAACCATGAAGTTAATAAGAGCACGTTCTAAACGAGCACCTAAGCCTTTATATACGGTAAAGCGAGCACCGGACATTTTTACAGCACGGTTAAAATCAAGAATATCTAATTCTTCGCCGATATCCCAATGCGCTTTTGGTTCAAAATCAAATTGACGTGGTTCGCCCCATTTGCGTTGTTCTACATTTTCATCTTCATCAGCACCAACAGGAACAGATGCATCACACATATTTGGCAACATCAACGCAGCATTGCGCAAAGATTCTTCTACTTCGCGAATGCGACCATCTAATTCAGAAATTTCATCGCCAACGCGTTTCATTTCTGCAATTTTATCATCTGCATTTTCTTTATTGCGTTTTAATTGGCTGATTTCTTCTGTTACAGAATTACGTAATGCCTTTAATTCTTCAACCTTTTGAATCAATTGTTTTCGTTCATCATACGCAGCAACAAAGGTATCAAGATCACCCTTTGTATGACGATTATCCAAATTTTGTTTTACTAATTCGAGATTTTCTCGGACAAATTTCAAATCTAACATAGTATCAGCCTCTTCTATTATGTCGTACAATTTAGTATTTTAATACATTTAAGTATACCATAAAATATAGCATTATTCATCATCTTCTTCATCGAGAAGATAATCCTTAGCCATCCATTTACGGGTCGCAGTGAAGGAAATAGTGACCCATTTCTCTGTAGGATTACCTCCGATTTCTTCATCTATTTCATTTCGAATACGATCAAGTTCTGCTATTGTTTGATAAGGAAACTTCTTTGGCACTAGAATATCAATCTCTATGATGCGCGAGTTACCATAAGCCTGTACACTCGTCACATAATCCTTAAATGAATATTTTTCCATAAAACGATCCATGATTTCTTGTACCTCATCATGCAAGGATGAAGGCGCCCACCCCAAGATTTGTTTTGTAGAAGGTACAATAATCTTAATAACAGATGGTGTCATTTGCAATGCTAGTACAATCAAAACGATAGGGTCAATATATACCGCCCAATAACTGTATGATGTATCCTCTAACAAGATAGCAGCTATAAAGCTGATGAGGATAGCTGCCTCAAGCCACGCGTCAACAGACCAGCTCACATTATCAAACTTGATTAGATTCGATTGTAAACTTTTATTAATGCGATGTACATAAAAATAATATGCTGTATCGGCTATAGTAAAGAAAATAGCATAGTAAATAGCTATACCGAAATCAACATGGCGACCACCATTTAGTAAATCCCCTATACCACTAATCAATGCGTATAATACAATCAATAGGATAAAAAATCCTTCCACAACGAGCACAAGAGGCTCAAATTGCCAATATCCAAACTGGAACCGTTTACTTGTTTCGCGCGCTACCAATTTGGCCGTCATAAGCATCATAATCTTAATGATTACATCGATGAATGAAAATATACCATCTAATAATACGGCACTAGAACCAGTAATTACACCCATAATAGTACCACTAACGGCCACCAACGACATTAATGCAACGGATTGCTTTAGTAATCGTTGTTCTATGGAACGCCTTGCAGCTAATATATCCATAATTACCCCCTTTTATACCTATATTATTTTATTATACCCTAATATTGAGTATTTTTAAAATCACACAAAATAGCCCCCCACTATTAGAATTCTATACTTCTAATAGCAGAGGACTATTCAAAGGAGATAGTATCGCCAAAGTTCTTATAACAATAGCTTAATGGTACTATTTACCAATATTATGTTCTAAATCAAAACGATCGGATACGAAACCGTATAATGTCCAACCTGCAAAGGTTACAATAGAACCGTATGTCATAGCGTCAAAACCAGATGCATACAATGCATATAAGCTATATAAGGAACCGATAAAGGCGATGAATGTCGTACCTTTAAGTTCACTACCAGCACGTTTTGCAGCTTTCATCAATACGATAACGGCACCCATGGATAATAGATAAGGAATAATATTCGTTACAACAGCCAAGTTAACCAATGTTTCGAATTGTTCACTTAAGGAAGGACTAATTGTCATCAAACTCATAAGAGATTGCAAGATAGTAATTGTTACCATACCAACTACTGGAGCATCTTTAGATGTAATTTTACTGAACAATTTAGGGAAGTAACCTTCGTCAGCGGCACCTTTAAATACGTTCGCAATCGTGAACTGCCAACCAAGTAAGGAACCGAAGCAAGACATAACCATAAGGCCCATAACGATTTTACCAACTGTACCATTGAACATGGACGCAAACGCTAGACCGAATGGTGCGTTACTATTAACGAGTTCACTAGCTGGTACGATACCAAACATCATATTAGTAGAAACGATATAAATCGCAGCAGCGCCTAATGTGCCACCAAGAACGGCTTTTGGTACATTCTTTTCTGGATTATCTACAGCATCAGCATTAGCACATGCGGATTCTAGGCCAAGGAAAGCCCACAATGTCATGGCGATGGAGTTTGTAGCAGCTTCGCCAAATGGCATGTTGTTGACATTCCAGTTTGCCACATACATATCTGCGGAGAAATATGCCCAACCTACAGTACTAATTACAAGTACTGGTGCAATAACGCCCCATACAGTAAAGCTAGATACACGACCTGTAATACTAGCACCACCAAAGTTCAATACTGTTGCAAGCCATAACGTGAAAATTGTATAAATACCAGTCATTAATGGTGTTAATGTTGCATCAGCAAAGGTTGCTGCATACCCTACAGCGGAAATAGCAATTGCAATATTAGCAATCAAAAGAGATACACCATAGGTATAGTTTGCCATAAAGTTCCCTGCTTTACCGAAGGAATATTCAGCATAACCACCCATGCCGCCACCTTTGCGTCCATACATACCACATTTAGCAAATGCGTATGCCAAACACATGGAGCCTACGGCTGTGATCAACCAAGATACGATTGAAAGAGCACCTACCTGTGCCAACTTTGTTGGCAACATGATAATACCGGAGCCCATCATATTTACAGCTGTTAAAATTGTCAGCTGCAATACGGACATTTTATTTTTGCCTGTACTCATAGTTTTACCACCTTTTTATTGATTGTGGCGCCGTCAGAGAAGCTCTGACGGCACACAATAATGTTATTTTTCAAATTCTTTTTTCAATACATAGCCATAAGCTTTTTTAGTTCCATCTGGTTGTGGTGTAATGTATACGCCTTGGATTTCAGGAGCAAAGCCAGGTAACTTATTGATGCCTTCTTGCAATGCTAAGAAGTAATCACAAGCTGTTTTGGACCAGCGTTCGCCAGGTTGTACACACAATACTCCAGGAGGATATGGAAGAGCGCCTTCAAGAGCAATGCGACCTTCAGCTTCATCCAATGGTACGAGCTCACCTTTACCACGTTGGAATTCAAAGTTCGCTTCTTGAGGATTCATTACATATTCTGGAAGGTAGTCATGTAAGAATAAGCGTTCTTGCAATGTACTAACTTGTCTATCCTTGTAGAAATCATGCATTTCTTGGCATAATTGACGGATATGATAGCCTTTATATTTGTCGATATTAGCATAGTAAATCGATGGTAAAACATCTTGCATAGGTGCATCAGCTTCAATTAATTCTTCAAAGCGAATCAATTGTGCCACTAAATCGTCCATCTTAGTTTTGGATTCTGCTGGTGTCATCAAGAATAAAATAGTATTCAAGTCACATTTTTCAGGAATGATACCATTTTCACGTAAGTAGTTTGCAAGAATATTGGCATGAATACCGAAGTCTTCGTATTCACCAGTTTCTACGTTGATACCAGGTGTAATCAATTGGAACTTGCAAGGATCGATAAAGTATTGACCTTTACCATAACCTTTGAAGGAGTGCCATTTAGCATTTGGTTCAAATGCGAAGTAGTCCACATCTTGAGCCATTTCTTTAGTATCCCCATCTTCCCATTTCTTACCATGTACAACAGGAGGTACTAATGGACGAAGATATTTACAATGTTTCAATACAGATTTACGAGCATCAATAACTGTTTCTACACAGTCAATCCATAGTTTTTTACCAGCTTCGCCTTCATGCATCTTAGCATTTACGTCAAGTGCTGCAAATAATGGATAGAATGGAGATGTAGACGCATGCATCATAAATGCATTGTTAAGACGTTTATGGTTTACATAACGATCTTGACCTTTAACGTGTTTATCTTTTTTGTGGATTTGAGATGTTTGAGAGAAACCAGCTTGTTGTTTATGAACGGATTGAGTTACCAATACACCTGGGTCATTAGGGCCTAATTCCAAGAGCAATGGACTGCAGTCTTTCATCATAGGGATAAATTGTTCGTAACCAACCCATGCGGAGTCGAAGAAGATGTAATCACAAAGGTGACCGATTTTATCAACAACTTGACGCGCATTATAGATAGTACCATCGTATGTACCTAATTGGATAACTGCTAAGCGGATAGGACGTTCTGCTTTTGCTTTTTCAGGATCTTTTTCAGCAATCAATTCACGAATGTATTTTTCGTCGAAACAGTGTTCCAAAATACCGCCGATAGAACCAAATGGATTACGCGCTGTTTCAAGATATACAGGAGTTGCACCAGCCATTACAAGAGCACCATGGCAAATGGATTTATGGTTGTTACGATCATATAGAATGATATCGCCAGGTGTTAATAGGGCATTCAATACAACCTTATTAGATGAAGATGTACCATTTAATACGAAATATGTTTTATCTGCATTATATACTTGCGCCGCATGTTGTTGAGCCGCACATGCTGGACCTTCATGGATTAAAAGGTCGCCTAACGCAACGTCCGCATTACAAAGGTCAGAGCGGAATACGTTTTCACCGTAGAAATCATAAAATGCACGACCAGCTGGATGTTTACAATAGAATTGACCACCTTGGTGACCTGGACAGTCAAATTGAGAGTTACCTTCTTCTACATAATCAGCCAACGCTCTAAAGAATGGAGGCAACATAGATTCTTCATATTTGTCAGCAGCAGCTTCGATTTGACGTTTATATAAGTCGAAGTTTGTACTAGAACCATCAATTACACGTTCCACTTTCCCCATGAATTGATCAATATCAACAGAATTATCAAAAACAACTAAGAATACAGGGATGCCAAAAGATTTTACAGTTTCATTATCTAAGATAGCTGTATCACTTTCACTAATAACGATTGCTCCTATATCAGTAAAATCGGTTTGACTTAAATCTACACTTTCATGGCCGTCTAAAGGTCCAAAGTAATATTGTGCCTTATGAGAAAATGCAACCTTCATGTGTTTCATAATACGTTCCTCCTAAAGTAAGAGTTGTAATTTAAATTAATGGAACTTATGTACATAAATATAAGATGTATACCCCTTTAGTAATTGATAGCTATCTCATTTAGTTAGGTGTATTCTTTATCTTTATGTATATTCTAACATTTATACAATTTAATTTATAGCGTTTAATAATACGAATTACACATGCATACATAGCAATTATGAGTTTTACGCAAGATGAATATTATATTAAATTATAGAATATAGTTGTATAAACTTTTTCATATGTTGATAACCATTATTAATATGTAAAGTAATATATACCAACCACTTCATGCATATCTACTTACTGGCACACAAAAAAAAGGCTGTAATAGAACACAGTTTCACCGCATTCTATTACAGCCTTTAATTTAAAAATTATTCAGTTATTTCTTCTTGAACTTGAGATGTTTCAGGTTTCATTAATGGGAACAACAATACATCGCGAATGGATGCAGAGTCTGTCAAGAACATAACAAGACGGTCGATACCAACGCCCAAACCTGCTGTTGGTGGTAAACCGTATTCAAGAGCATTAACGAAGTCTTCATCCATACGGTGAGCTTCATCATCACCAGCTTCACGTTCTTTCAATTGATCCAAGAAACGTTGTTTTTGGTCAATTGGGTCATTTAACTCGGAGAAGCCATTTGCCAATTCACGGCCATAGATAAACGCTTCAAAACGTTCTGTAGCCAATGGATTTTCACGACTTGCTTTGGCAAGTGGAGAAATTTCTTTTGGATGACCATACACGATAGTTGGTTGAATCAAATTTTCTTCTACATAATCTTCGAAGCAAGCATTCAAGATTTTACCAATACCATCATTTTCTGTGTATTCTACATTCAAACGATCAGCAATAGCACGCGCTTCTTCTACAGTAGTTACTGCATCAAAGTCTTCACCAGTGTATTTTTTAACACCTTCTGCCATTGTGATACGATTCCAAGGTGGAGTTAAGTTGATTTCAGTGCCTTGGTATGTAATTTCTTGTGTACCGAGTACTTCTTGAGCACAATAGGATACAAGATTTTCTGTTAAACGAATTGCATCTTCTACATCGCCATATGCTTGGTAAGATTCGATAGTTGTGAATTCTGGGTTATGACGATTATCGATACCTTCATTACGGAAACAACGGTTCATTTCGAATACGCGTTCCATACCGCCAACGATTAAGCGTTTTAGATATAATTCAGGAGCAATACGCATGTAGATATCGATATCAAGCGCATTGTGATGAGTAATGAATGGACGCGCAGCTGCACCGCCTGGAATTGGATGCATCATAGGTGTTTCCACTTCCATAAAACCATCGTTCATCATGTATTCGCGAATCTTCGCAACGATTTTAGAACGTTTAATGAATGTATCGCGCACTTCTGGGTTTACGATTAAATCTACATAACGTTGACGGTAGCGAAGTTCAGTATCCTTTAAGCCATGCCATTTTTCAGGTAATGGACGCAATGCTTTGGACAATAATGTTAATTTATCAACTTTGATTGTAACTTCACCACTATGAGTTTTAAATACATGACCTTCGATACCAACAATATCACCAATATCAAGCATTTTTACATATTTGTAATTGTCTTCGCCCAATACATCTTTACGGAAATATACTTGGATATCGCCAGATAAATCGCGAATATTGGCAAATGCTGTTTTACCATGTGAACGCATCGTCATCAAACGGCCAGCAATGACTACAGGTTGGTCGTCATAATTCAAGAAGTCATTTTTAATATCTTTTGCATGATCTTTAACGACAAATCGTTGACCAAATGGATAAATCCCATCAGCTTCATATTCAGCCAATTTGTCGCGGCGAATTTGCATTTGATCATTTAATTCTTCTTGTAAGTTTTTAATTTCTTCACTCATGTTATCGCCTCTTTTGTTAAAATGAAAAATTATTGAATTGCTAACACTTTGAAAGTAACAGGACCATCTGGTGTGGATACCTCTACTTCATCGCCCTTACGTTTACCCAAAATAGCTTTACCTACAGGTGATTCGTTGGAAATACGATTGTTGAAAGGATCTGCTTCGGAAGAACCAACAATAACATATTCCAATTCATCATTGTACATTGTATCTAATACGGTAACCTTGCTACCTACGGATACTACATCACCCTTAATGGATTCATCAATGATTTTTGCTGTATTAATTTTATTTTCTAACTCAGAAATATAACCTTCAATGAAAGCCTGTTCATTTTTAGCATCATCATATTCAGAGTTTTCGCTGATATCGCCGTATTCAATAGCTGTTTTAATACGTTGTGACACCTCAATACGGCGCACAGATTTATAATATGCTAATTCATCCTCAAGTTTTTTCAAACCTTCGGCTGTAAGTAATGTTTCTTTTACGTCTGCCATAGATTCTCCTAATCTTTCTACATATAAATAATAGAAAAAGTGTCATAGTACGATGACACCTTATCTTTCATCTTTAATTTTTAATCAATTATACTAAGAACCCCTGTATTTGTCAATGTGAGCCCCAGTTTTCCAATACATCTCTATAGGTTGAAAGCTCTGTTTTAAAGCTTTCAACAGTGTGAATTGTATTCACACGATTACGCCAATAAGCTGCTTCAGGCATTCCCCTCATATACCATCCCGCATGTGTTCGGATTTCTCTTACTCCTAGAGCCGCCCCTTTATACCGACAGAGTAGTTCAAAATGTTTGAGCAACATATCTAGTCGCTCTAAATAGGTAGGTTCTGGTCTTAATTCACCTGTCGTTAAATAGTGATTAGTGCGCTCAAAAATCCATGGATTGCCTTGTGCACCACGACCAATCATAACCGCATCACAACCTGTTTCTTGCATCATACGAAGCGCATCTTCAGGAGTCCATACATCACCATTCCCTATTACGGGGATTGATAAGGAATCTTTAACCGCTTTTATATAGGACCAATCCGCTCGCCCCATATACATCTGTTCCCGTGTGCGCCCATGAACAGCAACAGCTGCAACACCAGTACTTTCGATACGTTTGGCAAAGTCGACCACATTGATATGATCATCATCCCAACCGATACGCATTTTTACCGTCACCGGTACATCAACAGCTTTTACTGCGGCTTCTGCTACGCGAGCCGCCAAGTCAGGTGTTTTCATCAACGCCGAACCGTCACCGCTAGAGACGACCTTTTTAACAGGACACCCCATGTTGATATCTACAATATCTGCACCAGCAGCTGCTACCACCTTCGCCCCCAATGCTATTGCTTCTGGATTGGAACCAAAAATTTGCATCGATACAGGATGCTCGACCGCTTCCATACGCAATAACTCATGCGTGCGCTCATTTTTATATTTGATACCCATAGCACTGACCATTTCGGTACAAACCATGGAGGCACCATGTTCTTTGGCCAACAGTCGATATGCTATATCGCTAACCCCTGCCATAGGAGCTAAAATAGCCTTACCTTGGATAGGTACATTGCCAATGGTCCATGTTTCTATCATTATAATTCACCTAATAAAACAGGTACAGCCTAAGCCGTACCTGTTGTTATACATTCATACTATAATTACAACCAACTCTATTATAGTACCATTATTTATTTCGTTCGTAAATAAGACGGAGACCTTCCAATGTAAGCATTGGCTCTACATGGTCGATACAATCGGTAGCACTGCTGATGAGCTGTGCCAAGCCACCTGTTGCCACCACAGTTACATCGCCACCCATTTCAGCTTTCATACGTGTCACTAGCCCCTCTACCTGTCCTACATAGCCATAGAACATACCGGATTGCATAGATGATACCGTATTACGATTAATAACCTGACCTGGGTCCTTTACCTCAATACGAGGCAATTTTGCAGCGCGTTGGAACAGAGCCTCTGCTGAAATCGTTACGCCTGGCGTAATAACGCCACCAATATAATCACCATTTCCAAGGACTGCACAATAAGTTGTAGCGGTGCCAAAATCAATGATAATCAATGGCCCCTTATATACAGCATTGGCCGCTACGGCATTGACGATGCGGTCAGCACCTACCTCACGAGGATTATCATATTTAATAGCGATACCTGTTTTTGTGCCAGGACCTACAATGATAGGATTTACATTAAAGTAACGCAAGCATACACGTTCTAATGTTGGCATCAATGGCGGTACTACAGAGGAAATAATGATAGCCTTGATATCCTTTGCGTTAACCTTGCGATCATGAAAAAACAAATTCATCATCAACATGCCATATTCGTCCGTGGTACGCACACGATCTGTAGAAATTCTCCAGTGTCCTACTAAATTTTTCTTATCGTAAACACCGAGAACAATATTCGTGTTTCCCACATCAATTACTAATAACATGCATTCCTCCTATTTTCGCGGACGTATAGAAACATCGCCTGCAACAATTCGTTTAACTTCCCCATTAGTCGTTTTCACCAATAAATTTCCATCGTCATCGATATCAGTTGCCACACCTTCATAGGTATTCCCCGGTGCTCTAACCTCAATTTCTTGATTCAAAGTAACGCTCAACTTACGCCATTCATTTAGGGTATCCTCAAACCCACTATCTAGCACATCGTAATATTGGTGTTCTAATTCTTCTAAGATGATTTTGAAAGCTTCTGTCCGTTCAATATCAACGCCTTCCATTAAGAGAGATGTGGCGATTTGTTTTATTTCTTCCGGTAGCTCTTCTTGTTTCGTCTTAACATTGACCCCTATGCCCATAACGATATAGGAAATTTCCTCCATCGATCCAGACATTTCAGTCAATATACCAACAAGCTTACGACCATTTACCAAAATATCATTCGGCCATTTAATACCTGCATCAGCAAGCCCCATTTTGTGAAATGCCTTAGTAAGCGCCACAGCAGCCATCAACGTACATTTAGGAGCCTCCGCAGGGGGGAAATCAGGTCGGAGAATAAGGCTAAACCACAAGCCTTTTCCAAAGGGAGAATACCAACCACGAGACAAGCGGCCACGACCAGCAGCCTGTTCCTCTGTAACGACTACGGTACCTTCCTCAGCGCCTTGTTGCGCCAATCTACGAGCTTCTAAATTCGTTGATTCAGTTGTATCCATATATACATATCGTTTACCAAAAATATCGGTATTCAATATTTGTTTCATTGCTAATGGGCTTAACAAATCCGGTTCCTCCAACAAACGATAACCACGCTTTGTATAGGACTCAATTTTATAGCCCTTTTGTCTTAGTGCTTTTATATGCTTCCAAATGGCAGTTCGTGATACATGACATGCTTCAGACATATCTTGACCTGAAACAAAGTCACCTTGATTCTGTCTTAAGAATTCTAGTACTTCATCACGCATGATAAGGCCCCTTTCTCCTGTCGGTTTACAATTCGATTGTACAAGTGGGCCCTTGAAAAAGCAAGTGTTATTTATCAATTTAATAAATAATCATTCAAAAAAATGCAAAAAATCTAGATTTTTATACCCCATTAGGTAGACAAATAGATTAATGAATGATATTACAGACCATTAATAGTATAATGAGTTAAGGATGATGAAATTAAGGAGTATGAATGAAACGATTTACATTAGAAGAAAAAAATGAGGTCCTGGAGACCCCCTTTATCCATATTCATAGAAAATTGGATGTATTATTAAATATTGCTAAATTGCTAATGGAATGCGGTGCTGACACGGTACGAATAGTATCGGAAATCCAACAGGCTGCTACATTTATGGGAATTCCACACAATTATTTAAATATCCATATTAGTTATACAACTATTATGATTAATATTTTTCATGAAGAACGCTCTATAACAGTTTTCCGAAAAACGCCAATCCACATACCGAATATGGCCATGATTAATGCCATATCAAAACTCACCTGGCGAGCTTTTGAACGCCATTATTCTTTAACTACCTATGAACGTTTAGTTGAGAAACTACAACAAACGATTCCCGTCTATCCAGTCTGGGTAAAAGGTATTGCTTGCGCATTAGGATCTGCCGGTTTAGCTTACTTATACAGTGCGGATATTATTGCATTAGTAGTAACATTCATCTGTTCATTATGTGGCTATTTTATGAGGGTCGTATCTCAGCGCCTTGGATTTAATGAATATTTAGGCAACGCTATCTGCGCCTTTACGGCCATGTTTATTGCCTATGGTTTCTATACCTTCATCGAGTTAGGATCACTGGTATATGTCCTCGTCTGTTGTACACTCTTCATGATTCCAGGTGTGCCACTTATCAATTCTGTTATCGATACTATAAACAATCACATTTTATCCGGCATAACACGAGCTATTAGAACCTTACTTATCGTGGGCAGCATGACACTCGGCATGGCGATGGCGCTTTACTTCAGTCCACTGCCGGCATTTAACTTTGTGGATATTAAGCCTCATATTTTTTCTATAGCACAGATTATTGGTTCCTTTGTTTCCGCCGCCTCATTTGCTGTACTATTTAATTCACCAGCTCGTCTATTACCCTATATCGGGCTAGGCGGTGTCGTTTGCGTAGTAATTCGTAACTTAATGCTTTTAGAATATGGATTTGCCTTACCCGGTGCTACATTCATTGGTGCAGCCGTAATGAGCGTCATCTTTGTCAAACTCTCCACATGGCTACGAACATCTGGTCCGGTACTAGTCGTACCATCAGCTATCGCACTGATGCCCGGCATTTTGCTCTATCGTTTTCTATTTGATATATTACACATAAACTCACTAAACGAATCAGGTCTATTGTACATGGCACAAAACGGGACGACTGGCATTCTATCTATTGTGGGTATCGCAGTCGGTGTGGCTGTGCCAAATGTACTAGCCCAACGATACCTTCAAAAACGTAAGAATCAACGCACTCAAGAATTGATGGCTACGAGACATGCCTGTGATGGACAATAGCAAGGAAAACAACTATATATACAACAAGGGGCTGTTTTCTTACAGCCCCTTTTATATTGCCTTACATATACATACCTATTTTAAAATAGAACAGGCCTGTTCTATTTTTTAGAAGCACCATACATACCTTTCCTAAATTAGTACACGCCTGTTCTATTTTTTAAGAGCCCATTTATTACATACTAAAAGTGGCCTTCGGGGCCCTTTTTGCTTAGAAATACCAAAAGCTACTAGTTGATTTCATATAACCAACTAATAGCTTTTTAAATTTAAGGGGCTGTTTTGTTACAGCCCCTTAGTTATGTATTAAGATTGTACATCAGATTCTGTAGAGCTTGTCTTAGTTTCTTCAGTAGCATTAGGCATGGAAACCACCGCATCCATATGACTTGCTGTAGGTGCTTCTGTTTCATCAGGAGCCTTAGTAGTACCATATTTATGAAGATTTTCAACAGCCTTAGCATCAATAGTTTCTTCTTCTAATAAAGCCTTTGCCATATTGTGTAAGAAATCCATGTTATCTGTTAAGAGTTGTTCTACATCGCGATATGCTTCATCTACAATATGATGAATTTCAACATCGATCTTACTTGCAACTTCTTCACTATAGTTGCGTTCATGACCAATATTTTTGCCGAGGAATACTTGCTCTTGTTGTTCACCAAATACAATTGGTCCCAACGTATCGCTCATCCCCCAACGAGTAACCATAGAACGTGCCGTATTCGTTACACTTTGTAAATCGCCAGATGCGCCCGTACTGATATCGCCAAGCACAAGAGCCTCTGCAATACGACCACCAAGTGCTACGCGTATGTCCGCCAATAGTTGTGCTTTAGTCTTATAATCATGTTCCTCTTTAGGTAACATCATTGTATAACCACCAGCATAACCGCGTGGAATAATCGTTACTTTATGAACAGGGTTTGCATGTGGCAATAAATGAGCCACGATAGCATGACCAGATTCATGATAAGCGGTCAATTTGCGATCCTTTTCGCTCACAATGTGACTGCGGCGTTCAGGGCCCATGCTAACCTTTTCACTGGCTTCTTCCAATTCAGCCATGGTGATAACCTTTTTATTTAAGCGCGCAGCTAACAATGCAGCTTCGTTTAACAAATTGCTCAAATCAGCACCAGTAAAGCCAGGTGTCTTTTTCGCAATCGTTTTTAAGTCTACATCATCTGCTAAAGGTTTATTACGTGCATGAACCTTAAGGATTGCTTCACGACCATGAAGATCTGGACGTCCAACAACAACTTGTCTATCAAAGCGGCCAGGACGCAATAATGCAGGGTCCAAAATATCTGGTCGGTTAGTTGCTGCAAGAGTAATGATGCCTTCATTGGCACCAAAGCCATCCATTTCAACAAGTAATTGGTTTAGCGTTTGTTCACGTTCATCGTGACCGCCACCAAGGCCAGCACCACGTTGACGACCTACCGCATCAATTTCATCGATAAAAATGATACAAGGCGCATTTTTCTTTGCTTGACCAAATAAATCACGTACGCGAGATGCACCGACACCGACAAACATTTCTACGAAATCGGAACCGGAAATGGTAAAGAATGGAACACCAGCTTCACCGGCTACAGCCTTAGCTAATAAGGTTTTACCTGTGCCTGGAGGTCCTGCTAACAAGACACCTTTCGGAATGGTTGCACCAATACTTGTAAATTTACCTGGGTCCTTCAAGAATTCAACAACCTCTGTCAATTCTTGCTTTGCCTCTTCGGCACCAGCTACATCGCTAAATTTAACCTTTACATTACCATCGCCCATCATCTTAGCACGACTTTTGCCAAAGTTCATTACACGACCGCCACCACCTTGGGTTTGTTGCATAATAAAGAAGAACACAACCACAAGGATAATAATAGGAATCGCGGAGCCTAATAAACTAACCCACCAAGAAGGTTGTTCAGGTGGTGCAGCAGTAATCTCAACACCATTATCTGTCAACGTTTTGATCAACGTATCATCAGATGGAGCATAGGACACAAAATCTGTACCATTTTTTAATTTCCCTTTGATTCCATGGTCATTTGTAATCGTTACAGATTCAACCTTTTTTTGTTGTACCTGTTGAACAAAACCGGTATAACTCATTTCGGCCTTATTAGTATTCTGCCCTGCAAGGGAATCTATAGCGAAAACGGCAATTGCAATGATAAGTAAGTAAAGGACGAGTTTTTTACTAAATTGACTCAAAAAATTACTCCTTTCACATGTAATGTATAACCTAATAATGCATAATGATATGCATTATTATATTATACCATATAAGGCGAACAAATACTCGCCATTATTTTAGTTATAAATATATTACACCCTTATTGGTAAACAGATTCTTTCAAAATACCAATATATGGTAATTGACGATATTGTTCAGCATAATCAAGGCCATAACCAACAACAAAATAATCTGGAACTGTAAAGCCTACATAATCGACATCTACATCCATTTTACGGCGTTCTGGTTTATTAAGAAGGGCAACAAGTCGAACACTCTTAGCGCCACGAGCCTTCAAATTATCCAATAAATAGTGAAGGGTTGTGCCCGTATCTACAATATCTTCTACAACGAGTACATTTTTACCTTCTACGGAACGATCTAAATCTTTTAAAATACGGACCACACCAGTACTTGTTGTACCATCGCCGTAACTAGAGCAAGAAATAAAATCGAATGATACATCTACTGAATCATCGATGGTGCGAGCTAAATCAGTATAGAAAACTATAGCGCCTTTCAAAACGCCGACTAATACAACAGATTCATTAGCATAATCTTTGCTAATCTCAGCACCTAACTCACGAATGCGAGTTGCTAATTGTTCTTGAGAATATAAAATTTCTTTTACATCTTGATGCATATATAAGACCTCCCGGATCTATATCTAATGTTTGCAATATACAAGTATTGTATCACATTGCGCGTTAATTGTAACTTTTTGTATGGTGAAAGTTTTAGCTTCCCCCGTACGTATGATATGGGCCAATTGTTCTTGATGCGCTAGGGATAATGAAACACTGGGTATCATCAATTGCCACAATCGTCGCTGCATAGCGAGCGGTAGTGCCCGCATACGACGCCTGGATACCTGAAATCCATTATCTACAGATTGTACTAATTGTATAAACAAGCGCTGGCTTTCACCATTAAGATACGCCTCATCAACTTGAGCAATATCACCCAATCTACATAAGGCATCTACTACATTGGGATTAATTGTTTGTAACGTAGGAATTACCTCATGACGAATGCGGTTTCTATTATATTTCACATCTTCATTAGATGCATCCACGCAATATTCAATATCCTGTAAACGAGCATATTCTAGTATTTCATCTTTTGTAACCGCCAATAGAGGTCTAACTATAGGAACAGTGTAATCATGACTTATCACAGACATGCCGGTAATACCTTTGATACCAGACCCGCGCAATATGTGTGCTAAAATGGTTTCCCCTTGATCATCCTTATGATGAGCAGTGACAATATAATCATAATGTTCACGCTCAGCTAATTCATTGAACCACTTATAGCGCTCACATCGGCCAACAGTCTCTAACGACTCCTTTCGCTCCCCGGCTATAGTGGGAATATCCTTTTTAACACCCCAAAATGGCAAATTGTTCTTATTACAATAGGATGCAACCATTTGCAATTCACTTAGGCTTTCTCTGCGAATAGAATGATCCATAGTAGTAACGCCAATAGTCCACCGTGCTTTTCTATGTACCTTTACATATTGCAAAACATTTAATAAGACCATAGAATCTGGGCCCCCTGAACAAGCAACTAAGATTCGTGCCTCATGAGGAAATAAACTAAAATCTTTTAAGGTCTTATTAACCATTCTATGGAGTTGTTTGATTTGTTTAGGCGTCGATTTACTGTGCTGTCTCATCATAACTTGTAATCAATTCTTGTTGTAATGCTTCCATACCATCTTGTTCACTTACAAAAATATGAGGCACCTCATAAGCATCCATAAATGATGTTAGTATTTCTGCACCACTTACAATAATATCTGCACGCCCAGGCTGTAGTCCTGGTACATGTAAACGCTCATCACGGCTCATATAGCGCAGTTGTAAGATAATGCCTTCTATACATGCTCTAGAAAGCTTATGACCTTGAATTTTATGGCCATCATATTCTGTCATTTTTAAATCAATAGCGGCTAAGGTTGTAATAGTACCTCCGATACCAATGAAATCACCGAACGTACCTTCTATCATCATAGGGTCCCATAAAAACCGTGTTTCTTCCCATACTCGTTGAGGGCCTTCATCCGAAAGAGGTCTAAGGCGTACCGCACCAACCGGATAGGAGCGACTCCAATAGATGCTATCTTTAGAACCGAGCGCCAACTCAGTACTACCACCGCCAATATCAATGGTTGCATAATGTAATCCGTCAGCTAAACGATCTTGTAAAGCGCCTTTAAATCCATAAACTGCTTCTTCATCACCACTTAAGATACGATACGTCATGGAGCAATATGTCATGGCTTGCTCCATAAACGCAATGCCATTTGATGCTTCTCGAACGGCACTCGTTGCAAATGCAAGACAATGGTCTACACCATAATCTTTCGCTAGAGTGGCTATTTCAGAAAAGGCTTTATAAGATGCATCCATCGATTCTGTCGTTAACAATCCATCTTCATTTCGTTTGCCTAATCGCGTTGTCCATAACCGCTTTGGTTCGTTATGCCATTGACCATCTATATAAGTTCCTAGTAATAATCGAATAGAATTAGAACCTACATCGATAATAGCAGCTTTCATAGTCGCCCCTCCCTATTATCCCTCTATTAATTACCCACTATAATTGCAATTTTAAAGTATATGCACAAAGAGATGGCCGAAACCATCTCTTTATTTTAATCGCGACGACCGCCACGGCCACCACGTTTACCTTCTGTATTACGTTTTAAATCATGTAATCGCTCGTTGCTATCACGCAAGAATGATTTCATCTTTGCCTCAAAAGACTCTGCACTTTGTCGACTTTGTACACGGCGCTCTGGACGGCGTTCCTCTACTTGTGGTTTTTCTTGAGTTTGACGAATGGAAAGACCAATTTTACTACCATCTACAGATAAGACCTTTACCTTCACTGCATCTTGTACTTTTAGTACATCGTTAATATCCTCTACATAGCCATGAGCTACTTCTGAAATATGAACTAAACCTGTTTGTTTATCACCTAAATCGATAAAAGCACCAAACTTTGTAATACCGGAAACTGTACCGTTTAAAACGCTACCAACTTCGATTGCCATGCAACCTCCTAATAAAACCTCAAAATATAAACTAAAACTACACTAATGATGACAAGATTATTTTACATATGGCACTTCACCTGGTTTAACGAGGCCTAATTGCTCACGTGCTACATTTTCAATATTCTTAGGATTTTGTAGCTTTGCTTTTTCTTGTTCTAATTCATCATTTCTTTGTTGCAATTCTTGCAATTGTTGTTCAATATGTTGTTTTTCTTGATATATAGCTACTAAGCGATATGCTTGTCCAAGTAAAAGCATAACCATTACTGCAACTGCAATACGTTTCACCCACATAAGGACAATCTTACGGTCTTCAGCGCGTCGATTTCGTTGCACCCGTCTACGCTTTATCGGTTTTTCACGATGTTCAGATTGTTTCATGCAGAGCCCCCAAAACAGTATTAACTATATACATAATAACAAATTATACCACAGAACCCCTAGGAAATTATAGGTAGAAAAATGTATAAAAGTAGATTTATTTCAGACTATCTTTAAGATACATTACATAGTTTCCGCTTTTTTTGCATATTCTCTAATAACTGCACAAGATTTCTTAAATAACGCCAATTCATCCTCTGTCAATTGTAATTCAAGAACATCTTCTATGCCTTCCTTACCAATGACAGCAGGTGTAGATGCAAAAACGCCTGTTTCTCCATATTGACCATCTAAATAACAAGAACAAGGCAATACCTTTTTCTCATCATGGAATACAGATCGAATTAGCTCCGTAGTAGCACTTGCTATACCAAATTCCGTAGAGCCTTTGCCGGCCAACACATGATATCCACCAATTTTAACATCATCAAGAACTTGTTTATGATCTAATTCTGGAAATCTATGAGGCAATTCCTTTTGCAATTCTACTAATGGCTTGCCTTGTACATACACATGAGACCAAGGCACCATCGCACTAGCACCATGTTCACCTAGGCAGTAAGCCGTAATAGTTCGATTACTAATATCGAATATATGAGCTAACTCTTTTTGTAATCTTGCAGAATCTAGCGCTGTACCGGATGAAATAATGCGCTTTGGATTCCAATCTAAATGTTTACATAAATACGTAACCACTACATCTGCTGGATTAGATATAGAAATAATAAAGCCCTTAAACCCAGATGCCTTAATGCGAGGAATAACATCCTTTAATACTGCGATTGTATCGCCAAGGCTTTCTAGACGATCTTGATATAAATTAGGTAGTGGACCTGCACTAAAAACGAGAATATCACAATCACCACATTCTTCAATAGGACCAGATGTAGCCTTTACACGATGAGGGATATAACTAACCGCATCATTCACATCCATAGCCTGTGCTTTAGCTTTCTTTTCATCAATATCCATCATATATAACTCATCAACTTCACCTTGCAAAGCTAAAGAAAAAGCTACATGCGAACCTACATGTCCAGTTCCGATAATACCTACTTTACGTAATTTCATAAGGGCCTCCTCAATACCATTGGTTTATAAATAATTGAAAGGACTATTATAGCCACTTACTATAATAGTCCTTTTTTTAATATATTGTTAGTCCCTTCCAAAAAAGAAACTCACTACAGCAATAACGATAACTGCACCTACAATGGATGGAATTAAGGCCATACCCGCAAGACTTTGAGCTAATGTACGTCAGATAATTCTAAAGGAAATAAATTCTGCCCTTGTACATCAATTTTATTTTTCTCTACATATTGTTTACGCATATTCCATAAAATAGTCAAATCATCTGGATCTATTTTATTTAATGCATAGATTCGTATAAATTGAGAACCATAATAGCCTTTCAAGCTATCTGGAATTCCTTTCGTTCCTTCTCCCAGAATACGAGTATTAAAATATCCCTGAATTTCTTGTTTCGATTGCTCAAGAATGATAAATCCTGAACCATCCAATATATATATTTTAGCATCTCTTTGTTTAAGTGACTTTACATTATTCGTGATAAAAAACGATGTATCCAAATCGATGAGAGATGATTCATAACCTGATTGATAATAAGGCTCTATATAATGAGCCCCCTTATCCGTAGCATTTAGCATATCGGTAAAGTTATGCTGTTCTTCAGCTGTAAAATCCCGAAAACTACTTATATTCTCAACATGACGCACGCCCTTTTGATAGTTTTTTAGTTGTCCTGGATCAATATGTGTTCCCTTAAATTGAACTGCATTAAGGCGAATGGTATTATCCCTTACATTATAAATACCATAACCTTCATAGCCTAAAAAATATACGTTGTCACCGATTTGCTTCATCGCCAACAGTCGCTTCGATATAATGGCATCATTTGATGTAACCATTAATGTATGCTGTTCTGGATCAACTTTCACAGACTTTACATCATCATTAACCATTGACATTGCCCAATAGGACAACCCCATTAAAAGAATGGCAACAATGATAAAGCCCAGTCGTTTTGCATTCATCTTAACCCCTTATGAATACACATCTCATATTATTTCTTTAGTGTTTGAATCCTATCACCTATGGATTCTCCATTATATGTAAACTCTTTATCTAGCTCCAGCAAGGGCTCCAAAACAAATAGTCTATCCCAAAAATAGGGATGAGGAATCACTAATCGAGCATCAGTGATATACATACACGCACCATCATCCGATAGGGCATATACAATATCTAGATCAAGTGTTCTTGGTCCCCAATGAATATCCCTCTTACGTTGAGCCTCACACTCTAATGACTGTAAGACATCGAGTAAATCGTGAGGTTCTAATGAGCTAGATACACGCCAAACAGCGTTTAAAAACACATCTTGTTCTGTATAGCCCCAAGGTTCTGTCTCCATAACAGAAGAACTAGTAATCCCATGAACTTGAGGATGTATTGAAAGCGAATCATATGCGCTCATAATAAACTGACGGCGATTTCCTATATTAGAACCTACACTAATATAGTATGTGTACATTAAATTTGACCTCGAGTCGTTACAACCTCTACATAATCTAATACACCAGCTATCGGCACAGACGGTTTTCGTACGGCTACACTAAGGCCGATAATACCTTGAAAGTGTTGATACAATGTATCGGCAATCAATGCTCCTATATGTTCTAAGAGATTACAACTTTCACCAGTCATAATGGAAGCTACCATGTCGTAAACCTCAACATAGTTGATAGAATCCTCTAACACATCTGTTTGACCTGGTTTTGTTAAATCAGTCTTGATTTCAACATCTACGTAGAATCGTTGACCTTGTGATTTTTCAGAATCTAAATTACCATGATACCCATAAAAAGCCATATTCTTTAATATGATTTTATCCATAGTAAACTCCTTATTCGCCCCGCAACAATCCGTCTGCTACAGCTAGAGCTCGTTTATGCATCAATACATTATGCACGCGAACCATATCAATTCCTTGGAATACTCCTGTAATACAAGCAGCAACAGTCCCTTCATCGCGTTCTTCTGGAGGTAAACCACCGAGCATTGAACCTATAAAGCGTTTTCGACTAGGTGCCAATAACACCGGATATTCATAAGCTGTAATTTCGCCTAAACGTTGTAATACCTCAATGTTTTGTTCCTCGGTTTTACCAAATCCAATACCTGGGTCGAGCCAAATATTTTGTGGTTGTACACCTTCTTTTAACGCTTTATCAACAGCCGAGAAAAAATAAGCTTTCATATCTTCAATGATGTCATCATAATTTGTATCATTGCTATTATGCATAATGATAACTGGTACACGATATTTTGCTGCTACAGCTGCCATATCAGGATCATAATGCAATCCCCATATATCATTTAGAATATGCGCCCCTTTAGAGAATGCATAATCTGCAGTTTTTGCATGGTATGTATCAATGGACACCGGAACAGAAGATGCTTCTAATACTGGATCCAGTAGTACGCTAAGGCGTTCAATTTCTTCATCTGCACTCAATGGAGTGCATCCAGGGCGTGTAGATTCAACACCTAAATCGATGACATCAGCCCCATCTTGAATCATTTGTTTAGTCCATGTAACTGCTGCTTCTGGTGTATTATGCAATCCGCCATCAGAAAAAGAATCTGGTGTGCCATTTAAGATTCCCATAATTAATGTATGGTCAAATAAGCGTAATGATTTTCCATCACTCCAAGTATATTGTCTACGTTTATACATTTGTGCCTCCTAACATAGCCAATGCTTCATCTCGCAAAGAGCCAGCCTCTCTTAATAGGCCTCTACTTTCTATAGTAACAACTTGCGAGCCTTGTTGCAAAGTCCCCTTCATCAACATACATAATTGTGTTGCTTTAAGACGTACAAAAACACCTTCTGCTGATAAATCACGTTCTATAGCATCAGCGATTTCTCGAGTCAAGCGTTCCTGTAATTGTGGCTTTCTACTTAACACCGTAATTACATCATTAAACTTACTTAAGCCAGCTACACAACCACTATGTGGTTGATATATCACATCTACTGTACCAAAAAATGGCAATAGATGGTGTTCACACATTGAATAAAATGGAATGTCTGTAACGGCTACCAAACCATTGTAGTCCGTAGAAAACAGTTCCCCCCAGAGTTCCTTTGTCTCTTTTCCGACACCAGAAAACAGCTCTTCATATAATTCTGTTACACGGGTCGGTGTTTTTTCTAACTCTGGCGCCTTTGTATCAACGGATAGAGCACGTAAAAACTGTTCTATACCTTCTTTCGCAAGTTGATTCATAGGCCCTCCTAAACGATCTTCGTTGTCCAATCCTCTATATTCCAAATATCGGTAACCCAACCTTCATAGAATTCCGGTTCATGACTAACGAGAACAATGGTTCCCTTAAATTCACGCAATGCCCGTGCCAATTCGTCCTTAGCATAGATATCCAAATGATTTGTCGGTTCATCAAGAACAAGAACATTATATTTCTTCTGCATCAATTTGCAGAGTCGCACCTTTGCATTTTCTCCACCGGATAGGACTCGCATTTGAGATGTAATGTGTTCGTTCGTCAATCCGCATCGCGCTAGTGCTGCACGAACTTCGGCATTCGTCATAGACGGATATTCATTCCAAATATAGTCTAACGCAGTTTCTGAATTAGACGGTGCATCCTCTTGAGCAAAATAACCTACTTCGAGGAAATCACCCTTCACCAATTCACCGCTGACAGGTTTTAACAGTCCTAAAATGGTCTTTAATAATGTGGTCTTACCTAAACCATTGACACCGCGGATAGCGATTTTTTTGTTTCGTTCAATTTGAAAGTCTACAGGTCTTGTAAGCGGTTCATCATAACCAATCTCAAGGCCAAAGGCTTCAACAATAAAACGACTAGGTGTACGACCTTCTTTAAAGCCAAAGGATGGTTTGATATATTCCTTCGGTTTTTCAAGGATTTCCATTTTTTCTAACCGTTTAGCACGGGAATTTGCCATACCGCGCGTAGCCACACGTGCCTTATTGCGTTGAATGAAATCCTCCATACGTTCAATTTCTTGTTGTTGTCGTTCATAAGCCTTACGCGCTTGTGCCTTTTGAACTTCATAAGCAGCTTGAAACTGATGATAATCCCCCGTATATCGAGTAAGGACAGCTTGCTCAATGTGATAGATGACATTGACTACGGAATTTAAAAATTCCATATCATGAGAGATTAGAATGAATGCATTCTCGTAATTTTGCAAATAGTTTTGCAACCAATAAATATGTTCTACATCTAAATAGTTTGTTGGTTCGTCTAACAGCAATATGGTCGGCTTTTCTAATAATAATTTCGTCAACAAAACCTTCGTACGTTGACCGCCACTTAGCTCAGATACATCACGCTCTAAACCAATATCCATAAGCCCTAAACCTTGTGCAGTTCGTTCAATGACCGCATCAATCTCGTAGAACCCACGTTGTTCTAAGATTTCTTGCCATTCACCGACTTGTTCTAAGAGACGGTTCATTTCATCTTCTGATACATCACCCATTTTATTGTATGCATCATTGATCTTTGACTCCATAACATACAAATCATCAAAGGCACGTTGTAATACATCGCGAATTGTCATGCCCTTTTCGAGTACTGCATGCTGGTCCAAGTAACCTACTGTTACTTGATTAGACCACTCTATTTTGCCTTCATCAGGTGGTAGTTTGCCGGTAATGATGTTTAAGAAGGTAGATTTACCTTCTCCATTAGCACCTATTAAACCTACATGTTCCCCCTTTAACAGTCGGAACGATGCATCATCTAATATTTGTCGTGCCCCAAAGCCATGAGTCACATGGGATACTGTTAATACACTCATTATCTATCTCCATCGGAATAAAAGCCGTCTAAATAAGACGGCTTAGTTCACACTAATTAATATATTTATTGTACCTTGATTACACTAGATATGTCAAAATTTACACTTCTAATGATTCCGCATAACGCAAGGCAACAACGGCCATAATCTTAGCACCTTTAATAGCTTGGTCCAATCCATAAGGAGACCCTGCAGCACAAGCAAACTCAGGTGTATGTGCTTCTAACTGATTTCCTATATTCAAAGTAGGCTGCGCCGTAGGCACTTCATAGGATACATTTCCCACATCGGTACTGCCATCGGCTTCATCGGGTGGTAATTTCCGTGGGCTTTCACCAAACTCAGTCATCACCTCATCAAACAAGGATACTAAACGTTCATCTTGCCTCATATCCTTAAATAAAGGTTCATAGTGATGCATATCCACGATAGCACCATAGCTTGTAGCAATGCGATTAGCCGCTGCTTTAATAGCTGGTAAAATAATATCTTCTAAATCAGATACAGTAGTGCCACGTACTGTCATTCGTAATGTAGCCTTATCGGTTACCACATTAGGTGCAGTACCAGCCTGAGTAAATATGGCACCTACGATAGCCCCTTTGGGAAAGATATCCTGTTTCATCATTTTAATAGATTGATATAAATCAACAGCACAATCCAACGCATTAATTCCAGAGTCAGTCAAAGATGCAATATGACATGACCGTCCATGAAAGGTTACCTCTAGAGGATGGGTAGCCAGCGAGGTACCGCCCACCTCATTCTCTCCGCCTGGATGAATGATGAGAGCCCCATCATAGCCATTAAAAAATCCTTCATTAGCCATAAACACCTTGCCACCAATGGTCTCCTCGGCTGGGCATCCAAAAAATGTTGTTCCCCATGTATCGCGAGCGGTTTGACTAAACGCTATAGCGGCACCCATGCTCATGATGGCGATTAAGTTATGCCCACACCCATGACCTAATTCAGGCAGTGCATCATATTCACCTAAAAAAGCCATTTTATGCAAACGACCTAATCCTATATCACTTCGCATAGCGGTACGCAATTCAGGGCATTTCGTTAGCCCTACGGTCGTATCAAAGCCATGTTGCTCCATATAACAGCTAATTGTTTGTACAGCACGCACCTCCTGTTGACCTAATTCAGGGTTGTTATGTAAAAATAACGAAATCGATTTCAACTCATCTTGTATACCATCAATTATGGTACACGCTTGAATTTCTCGGTTCTTTAAATTCATATATCCATCCTCATGCCGCCTTATAATGTACGTTGTTCTGCATAAGGCGATAATACGATTGTATTAGAAATATATCGAAAATGAACATGCCCACCTAATGGCAATGTCTGATGCGGTGTACCATGTCCCGTTGGCACATAGCATACAAAGGGATCGGATAGATGTACCGCTCTATTTTCTTCCATATATCGAAGAGCTTCATAACCTATGTCGTAATCAGATTCGTCCTCATCCCCTTCGCAATCGGTAAAGGTGCCAATCATCATCCCCTTTATCCGACTTAACAAGCCGGATAATCTCCATTGTTGTAACATACGATCTAGTTTATATGGTGCCTCACCAACATCCTCTATAAATAAAATCGTATCCTCTATGCTATCATCCTCTAAGAAATAAGGTGTGCCACACAGCATGGAAAGCATAGTCATATTGCCACCGCGCAATATGCCGTCCCCTAGTTCTGTACCAATAGCCCCTCGAGGTGGCTCAGGTAAAGGCTCAATAACACGAAGTTTACCTTCTAACACCTCAAATAAATGGTGTATATCCTCATTGCGTGATTTAGTAAAATCTACGCCCATTGGTCCATGATACGTAACAAGACGACTATATCGATTGATAGCCATGTGTAACGCTGTACAATCACTATAGCCAATAAATGGTTTTCCATATTCACGTATAGCGGTGTAGTCAAGACGATCAATATAGCGCATCGTACCATACCCGCCACGTAACGCTAACACCGCATCACATGGGGCAGCAGTCATCATCCATTCAAACTCTTGTGCCTGCTCCTCAAGGCTACCCCCATACAAGCCAGTGCGATAACAAGATTCACCAAATATAATCTGATAACCATATTCCTCGCATATTTGTTGTATCGCGTCTAAAGACTCATCACTACTACTTGCAGGTGCTATACACCCAATAGTCATACCTTTTTTTAAACACCTTGGATACTTCCACTCCATAATTCCTCACATATATAGCATTGTTTACAAGGTCATTTACTTATGATAAAAATAAACAACCATACGTAAACCGTAAGATACAAAAAAGACGTACAATTTGTACGTCTTTAGTGTATCTTATTTATATGCTTTTTTAAAGTCTACTTGACCAAGTACAGTCCAGAAATAGTTTTGAATAGTTCCATTAGATACATATGGTTGTGTCGTAAAATACAACGGCATAACTAAGGATTCATCAAAAATCATGCGTTCTGCTTTATGCATCAATGCATCACGTTCTGCACTATCTGGGGTGCTACGAATACGAGCGATAAGCTCATTATATTCTTCACTATGATATTGGCTGTCATTATCTTCAGCAGAAAATACTTCTAAGAAGTTTTGTGGGTCCCCATAGTCAGCAACCCAGGATGCACGAGCCACTTGATATTTGCCAGCCTCGCGATTGGCAAGGAACACCTTAGTCTCTTGATTCTGCAAGCGTACATCAGCGCCAAATGCTTTATGCCATGTTGCTTGAATGGCTTCTGCTATCGCTTTATGCATTTCACTCGTATTATACAAAATCGTAATTGGTGGCAATGGATGATTTTCATCATAGCCAGCCTCTTTTATCAATTCCTTAGATTGCTCTACATCTTCATATACAAGATAGCTACCGGCTTCACGGAAATCATCAGTTCCATTGCTTTCAAGCATACCATATGGAACAAATGCATAGGCTTCTTCCTTACCACCTTTTACGATGTTCTTTACAATTTCCTTACGATTAATAACCATGGAAAAGGCTTTACGTACATCAGGATTGGTAAAAGGTTCTGCTTTCACATTAAATAGGTAATAATAGTTACCAAGCATAGGGCCTATGTGCAATAAACCAGCTTCTTCTAATCGTTGTTGATCTGCTACAGGAGGTTCTACCATCATGTCCGCTTCGCCACCTTCAACGAGAGTGAGGCGTGTACTTTGCGATTCACTAATCGGCCAATTCATCGTTTTTGTTACAACTTCATCAGCATCCCAATAGTTTTCATTTTTGACAAAATTGAGCTCTCCATTATGTTGCCAACTCAACAATTTATAAGGCCCATTAGAAACAATTGTTTCTGCATTATTGCCCCAATTTTCATTATTTTCTACAGTTTTTTTATTCACCGGATAATAGCCATGAGAGGCCAATAATTTTAAGAAATACGCTGTTGGATGTTCTAAGGTAACAACTAATGTATCGTCATCAACCGCTTTTACACCAACATCATCTCTATCGGCTTTGCCATTATTGAAAGCTTCGCCATTCTTAATTACATATAACATATAAGCGTTATCAGCGCCTGTATCCGGATCCAATGTTCTTTTCCAAGCATACTCAAAATCATGAGCTGTTAACTCTTCTCCATTAGACCACTTCAGATTAGGTCTCAAATGGAATGTATATGTTGTTCCATCATCTGATACAGTCCAACTCTTCGCTATCGCAGCCTCTGGTTCGCCTTTATCATCTAAGCGAACTAAGCCATCAAATAATTGTAATTGAACAGTCGCCTCAGGTGATGTACTAGACTTAGCCGGATCTAGTGTTGATGGTTCCTGTTCCAATACATATCGTATCGTATGCTCATCAACAATCTTAGGCCCGTTAGTATATCCAAAGACGAGTAGCAATATACTTACGCCAAAGGCTAGTACCACGAGCTTAAGCAATTTTCGTTTATCCATCATGGTAATGCATCCTCTACAAATTCTTTCATAATGAGCCCCATCTGAGCCCCTAGTTGTTTTGCCTTATCATTATCTAAATGACTCATTAATAAGACAAAACAAAAATCTCCATTCATCGTTTCTATAATGCCCGCATCATGTTCAACACGATCTAACGAACCCGTTTTGTGATGGAATACTACATCTTCTCCCCAATGAAATGGCAATATATCTCTGAACTGTTGACGCCCCAGAATATTCCACATCTCATGGCCATATATGGTATGACGCACATCATATATATGATGTAATAATACAGTCATATCCATGGCGGTAATATAATTCTCCCGATTTTCTTTTGCCGCTGTAAAATCCATCATCATGCGATTGATTTCAAAATGTTCAAGTCCTAGTTGTTCAGCTCTAGCATTGATATTTTCCATGCCCAAAGCTTGAATCAATAGATTAGTAGCCCAATTATCACTGAGTACCATCATCAATCGACATAGCTCTAAATAACTAAAGCTATGATTCCCCACCAATTCCATCAAAGCGCCAGCCCCTTCAACACGAGGACTCCGACTCAATGCAATCGTATCGTTAAGATCGAGTTGTTCTTGTGCTGCTAGATGAAATACATATTCCAAAATCAGCGTTTTTACCATACTAGCACCAGTATGGACAATCGTTTCCTTAGAAGAAGCTACTATAGTAGCCTCCTCCCCTTCATTCAGACGCGTTACCATATAGGATACAGTAGCATCTGTAGGCAACGTATCAAGTAAAGCTGCCAATTGTATTTCTAAGGATTTCCCTACGATTAACTGTTCCATTATTTACCCCATTAAATATGCCAACATGCAATTCTTCTATCCGCCCATTCACGGAGAGGTGGTCGTTCTTCTAGACATCTACGTTCGACATCTGGACAACGATCACTAAATAAACAACCCTTAGGTGGATGTAGAGGACTCGCTGGTTCTCCTCGCAGTGGGGCTCCAATTGGAGCACGCGGAACCACTTCGCCAACCATCTGCGTAAGAGCCTTTGAATACGGATGTTGAGGGAACTCGTAAATATCAAGAGCAGGCCCCTCTTCCATAACAGCCCCTAAATACATGACCACCATGCGATGACTAATGTAACGGACCATAGGTAAATCATGTGAAATAAAGAGATAAGAAATGCCATGTAAAGCCTGTAATCGCTCTAACAACGTCATAATCTGAACCTGTATAGACACATCTAGTGCAGAAATAGGTTCATCAAGAATGATGCATTTAGGCTCCATAATGAGTGCCCGTGCAATGCCAATTCTTTGCCGTTGCCCACCAGATAATTCATGAGCGTACCGTTCACCAAAAGACATATCTAGGCCTACCTGTTCTAACACCTCTTTAACACGAATCACACGATCTCGAGGCGTATAATTAGGATTTAACTCTAATGGCTCTTCTAATATTGTATTAATCTTTAATCTTGGATTAAGAGATGCATATGGATTTTGGAATACCATTTGCATCATATCCCTCGTTATATCTTTATGAATATATGGATTTACTTCAATTCCATTCATATAAATAGAACCTGATGTGGCTTGATGTACGCCCATCAAGGTATACCCAAATGTAGATTTACCACATCCTGACTCACCAACAATACCTAATGTTTCGCCTTCCTCTTGGTAAAGACTAACACCTTGTAATGCATGTACCGTTTGTTTTGGTCTAAACAATCCGCCAGAAAGGGTAAAATTTTTAACGAGATTGTCTGTTTCCCAAATATATCCCATTAAAGTCCCTCCAACTTTGCTAACCAACATGTATACTCATGATTATTCCCAACATTGGATACCATAGGTATACGTTTTCCACATATGCGCATTGCCCATTTACAACGCGGATTAAAGGCACATCCACGAGGTAATTCATACAAATCTGGCGGTTGTCCTTCAATAGCCTTTAATTCACCATGCCATTTTCCCTGCGGCAAGGACATTAACAGACCAATTGTATAAGGATGACGTGGATCATTAAACAAATCCTCTACCGTAGCAGACTCAACACATTTACCAGCATACATAACCATAACACGGTCACATAATTGTGCAATAACACGTAAATTATGGGAAATAAATATAATGCCTATCCCCGCTTCTACCGCTAAAGTCTGCATAAGGCGTAAAATTTGTGCCTCTGTTGTTGTATCCAGTGCAGTCGTTGGTTCATCACAGATTAAGATTTTAGGACGGCCCGCTACAGCCATGGCAATACATACCCGTTGACGCATACCGCCACTCAACTCATGAGGATATTGATTTAACCGCTTTTCTGGTGTAGATAGTCCCATTTTTTTCAACAAATCGAGAGCTATCGCCTTTTCATCATAATCATCACCATAGGCATTGCTACGATGAATCACCTCATAAATTTGCTCACCAATTGTCAATATCGGATTCAATGCGGTCATCGGATCCTGAAATACCATAGCCACCGTAGTACCACGCAATTCATTCCAATCTTCTTCTACATAGTCTTGACAATCTTCACCATCAATTTCAAATTTTTCTGATTTTATTTTAGTACGACCTTCCGGTAGTAGGCCCATTAAAGAATTAACCATGACCGATTTACCGCAGCCGGATTCACCAACAACGCCTAAAATTTCACCTTTTCTAAGCATGATGTCCTGATTGCGAATAATGCGCAAAGGGCCTCTAAATGTATCGATGGTAATGGATAGATTTCGTACATCTACTAATATATCATTCATCATCTATCCCCTTCCTTTGGATCAAATACATTACGCAATCCATCCCCTAAGAATACGAACCCAAGCATAGTAACACTAATTGCTAATGCAGGGAATATCAATTGGAATGGATACGATCTCATACTACTAATCCCATCAGATGCCAAAACACCCCAACTTGCCATCGGTGCATTAACACCAAGACCAATAAAGCTCAAAAAGGCTTCTGTAAAGATGGCATCTGGAATCGCCAATGTCAACGTGATAATGATAGGACCTACACAGTTTGGCAAAATGTGGCGCCATAGAATACGCCATTTAGGAATCCCCATTGTTTCTGCCGCAATAATATATTCCTCTTCACGAACTTTCACAATTTGACTGCGTACAATACGTGCCATATTGAGCCAATACGCGATTCCCAATGCAATAAAGATTGAGGTAAGACCTGGACCAATAACAACCATTAACAAAATAACGTATAGCAATAATGGAATACCGTATAATACATCGACGATAGCCATCATAATTCTATCTGTTTTACCACCAAAGTAACCTGCAATTCCGCCATAAATAACGCCGATTACAAGATTTAATAAGGCAGCTACAATACCAATAGTTAAAGAAATACGCGCCCCATACATAACGCGAGTATAAATATCACGGCCTAATGTATCCGTACCAAACCAATGTGCTAAGCTAGGACTTTGATTAGCATCTACCAAGGATTGATCTGCATAAGTATATGGTGAAATCATAGGTCCAAAGATTGCCAACACAATCATAACAGCTATGATGCCTGCACCAACTACGGCCAATCGATTTACCTTAAATCGTTGCCACCAGTTAGGACGCACTATAAAGGAGGATTCTCGAATATTCGTATCGCGTTCAATAGGTAAAAAATCGTTTCTATCCATTACGCACGCTCCTTCTCTGTTGTTACCCGAGGGTCGATAATCGGATAAATCATATCAACAATAATATTCAAGACTACAATCAAAGTACTATAAAACACAGTAACACCAAGAATAACCGTATAGTCACGATTATAAATAGATGTTACGAAATATTGACCTAAACCAGGAATGGCAAAAATTGTTTCCACAATAAAGCTACCTGTTAACAAACTAGCAGCTAATGGGCCAATATAGGTAATGACAGGTAAAATAGCATTACCTAAAGCATGACGGATTAAGATATTCCATGCACCAAGTCCTTTGGCTCGAGCTGTGCGAATATATTCCTGTTGATATACATCAAGCAGTCCACTACGAGTCAAGCGTGCAATAAATGCCATAGGCTGTGCGGCCAATGTAAGTACCGGTAAAATCATATACGACGGACCACGCCACATCGCTACTGGCAACCAACCCAGCTCAAAACCTACCACATATACTAGAACTGCACCAATAATAAAGGTAGGAACAGAAATACCTAATGTGGAAACAAATGTAATAGCATAATCTATTACGCCATTAGGACGCATGGCACTAATAGCACCTGCTGCGATACCGCCTACAACGGCAACACAAAGAGCCAATAGGCCCAATTGCGCAGATACAGGAAATGATTCACCTATAATATCATTAACAGAGCGTCCTTCATATTTATAGGATGGCCCTAAATCCCCTGTAACAACACCACCAATATAATCAGCATATTGCTTCCATAAAGGATCATCTAAATGATATTTCGCCTCTATGCTAGCTTTAACTTGAGGTGGTAATTTTTTCTCACTTGTAAAAGGTCCACCAGGTATAGCATGCATTAAAACGAAGGTAATACTAATAATTACCCACAGTATAACAAGTGCGCTACCTATGCGCCGTAAAACATACCTTGCCATTCTATTCTCCTCCATACAATAAAATTTCTATATTATTATACTATATTATGACTCTAAATTTAAAGGTATAGATTTAATATTGTAATAAATATTTTATTTTTTATTTATTTCTTTTAAACTACATCTATTAAAAACTCATCTATTCTTCATATTATATCATGCATTACAGGGGCTTTCTATTATTCCACTCGTTTTACAGGTTTTAACGAATACAGTACAATACATATATACTATATTGAGGAGGTCTCTATGACTACAGTACCAAGAATACTAACTATACAAGATATGAGTTCCATCGGACGTTGCTCTCTAACGGTTATGCTACCAATCATCAGCGCTCTTGGGTGCCAAGCAGTACCATTAGCAACAGCTGTATTGAGTAACCATTTAGAGTATCCATATTTTGAGATTGTTGATTTATCTGATCATTTAACAGCATTTATGGATTGTTGGGAAAAGAATGAAATTGATTTTAATGCCATCGTCAGTGGATTCTTGGCCTCACCAGAGCAAATCCATCTCGTAGAGGAAGCAATTAATCGCTTCGGTAAGGATAAAATGGTCATTGTCGACCCTGCCATGGCCGATGATGGACGCCTCTATTCTATATATACACCAGATATGGTAAAAGCCATGCGCCATCTTATTTCTAGAGCTCATATTGTAAAACCCAATTACACAGAAGCTTGTTTTTTATTAGATAAACCATTCTCTACCGATTCCATTTCAAATACTGAATTGCACGACATGTGTAAAAAACTACACCAATTGGGACCTGAACTCGTTATCATGACTAGCGTACCTTCCGACACAGATGCAACGATTGCCGTATACGAAGGTTCAACTGATACGGTAATAACATACTCTGTTCCTCTTATTCCTGTGAAAGCTACTGGAACTGGCGATATTTTTACATCTGTTTTATCTGGTGCCATTATGCGTGGTTTTACAGTTCATGAAGCTGCTCAACTGGCGATGAATTTTACTACAAAATCAATCCAAGCTACTGTAGATAACGTAAAATCCATGAAACATGGTATCGCCTTTGAACTTGTATTACCAGAATTAACTAATCTATCCAAATAATCCGTTTAAATTGTCCAAATAGCCTGTTCATGATATACTTAAACACATAGAAAATATACGTTATGTTTATTTTTATAAAGGGGACTTCATGGATTTATTATATCCAGTTCTACGAACTGTACTAATCTGCTTAGTAGGTTTTGGTATAGCATATCAGGGACGACGTAAGGGCTATACCATATTCAACCTTTCGGGGCGCTTTAACAGACTACAATTTATTATACTTTTCATAGCTTTGATGATACTCTTCTATATCGTAGATATCATTGAGGAACGCTTAATCGACTACATTGTAACGTTGCCTGCATATTGGGCTACACGTATTTTTGTAGGCGCATTACAGGCCATGTTATTTCCACTAGCCTGTGGATTATTCACTAGACGGATACATGATATTGGATTTAATGGTTGGGCTGGTATTTTATGGGCTACCATTATTATTTTCATCAATACCTATTCAGCCGTAACACCTCTAAATTATTTATTAGATTTATTCGTGTGGATTATCGGATTCCTATTTTGGGTATTACCGGGTCAGCCAGAGCCAAATAAGTATGGCTATCCTCCATTTATGAATCAAGAGCCAGTACAATCACAACCAATTACAGAACCACCGACACAAGAGGAACAAGAGGTTCGAAAAAAGGTACGAAAACGACGTAAAAAAAGATAATAAACCTAGTCTAACAACAAAAGGCTGAGCCAGGAGGCTCAGCCTTTTTGTTATGCTATGTAGTTAATTCATCAACAACATTAATTCTATTAATGTACACCCAATATAAGCAATGATAAATTTAACCTTTTGTTTTCTAGCACGATCATCATCTGCTATTTTCAATCGATTAGCTAAGAACCGTTTATCTCGAATCTGTAATAATAATTGCTTGATCCGCTCTTGACTTTGAGAGGCTACACATTCGTCACAATCTGTAGACAACGAAGCTTGCTGCATGAAAATGCGTCGGTGTAACTTACGCAATTGAATTTTTATATTATTATGTACAAATGCACTTTGCCACTGTTTTCGAGAGTCTACATACATATATACATACCGTGGAATATTCATTACTAAGAAGGATATAATAAAAATCCCTAATGAAATTAAAAAGTATGTAGAAAAAGAAAACTCTAAAGTCTCAGTTGGTAAATAGTGATGAAGAATTATAAATGTAATCCATACACCGATTGGTAACAGTAATACAGCAGCAATATCAATGGATCTAACCCAACTCGTTCTCGTTGGCACGTCAGGAACTGTAAATGTATCTACTGGATCATGAAATGCATAATAGTCTAATTGCAATACAGACTGTCCAGTTTTAGGATTTCCCAATAAAACAGGACCTGTACTACCTACATGACGTTCTGGCAATGGAATAAATTTTTTGATTCTAGAATTGGGTACTAAATCAAATTGAAGAATTCCCTTCTTCTCAAATCGCACAGTAGAGCCTAATCGGCCAATAGCAATAGGATTAAAAAATATGCCAAATAGGCTAAGGCACCAGTTGCCTAGGAGGTGGAGAATCGAGTTCAAAATAAACCCACCGGTATCTATATTAGCAGTATCTAACTTAATAGCAAAGGAAGATGAATAGTCATCGAACCACACATCTTCGATGGTAAATTCCACATTAATCACATTCCCCCATTTAGTAATAATGGAGAGAAATACTTGGTTATTCGGCTCAAATTCAAAGGTTACAGAATAGATTAACCAATGATTTCGAACCGCAGCACGGAGCATCCGATTGACCATATCCTCTTCAATATAGAGAATTCTATGATCAAATAGTTCTCGCTCCACAGGTGCAGCCATAAGTGTCGTATCCTGTTCAATAATAGGAGAACGTTCATTTAATGCGTCATCCACCAACGATCGTAACTTGGTGAAGATTTTTGTCATAGTCGCTCCAATTTATGCACACTACACAAGATTTTTATACCTCAAACATTACAATTATACCATAATTTACCCATTTTATCGAGGTATATTCAGAGATCTACTAAGGCCTTTCCATCAGCTGCCACTTATACACTGGCCATCGTAAGTCGACAATATGCATAGAATCGCCCTTTCTTAGCAGTTAACTCACTAAAGGTTCCATCTTCTACAATACGACCTTTTTCCATAAAGAGGATACGATTCATCAGCTCTAAGCCTTCTAACTGATGTGTAATATATAAAACAGTTTTTTCTTTTGTAAAAGCTAGAATATCATTATGTAATTTTCGTCTTGTTACTTGATCTAACCCCTCCAAAGGTTCATCGAGAAGTATCAGTTCAGGATTTCGCAAGAATAATCGAGCTAAAGCAACACGTTGACGTTCACCGCCGCTAAGGCCTACCCCTCCACTGCCTACAATTGTTCGTAAGCCTTTTGGCAACCGGGTAACTACATCAGATAAAACAGCTTGTTCTACAGCACGTTGTACCTCATCCGCACTTGCATGCGGCTTGGCAAGGCGAATATTGTCCTCCAGTGTGGCATGAAAAATATAAGTGTCTTGTGTGATAGATCCCATTAAATTTCGCCAAGAATCAATCGTAACACTCTTTAATTCATTGTGACCTACCGAAATATAGCCAGAGTAATCATATAGCCTTTCTAACAAGGAAAACAATGTGGTTTTACCAGATCCACTAGCACCAACAATAGCAACAGCCTGTCCTTTTGGTATATCTAATGTTAAATCTTTATATACAAGTGATGACTGATCATACCCAAAATTAACATGTTTCAATGATATCGTATCCATAGAATCTAAATCTACACAGCCTGTATCCTTGATCGGCAGAGGTGCATGCTTAATTTGTAACAATCGACGAATCGCTACTAAACTTTCATAGCCATGATGAACGGATACAATCATGGGCTGCAGCGCTTCAAACCAAGCTTGAATACCGATGGCACATACTACGACCATAACACTTGCCCAAGGGCCGGTTAATACATTACTTGCTAATAGGGCCGCTAACACAACTACAATCTGAACAATAGCAATAAACATCGTATTTCCTAAATTCATACCTTTAGAAATACGCCCCTTATGATGCTCTACATCATCTATAGATTGCATCATACGTTCCATAACTAGATTTTCATTATGGTAACTAATGATGTCTTCTAAACTTTCTAATGTATCAGTCAATGTTGACTTGAAATGACCTTGTACCTGACTGATCATATTTAAGGATGTACGATGATAACGATATATGCCATATGGTAGTACAACTCCTGTCATCAGTGCAGCACACCACACAAGCGTTGATAAATGCGCATCTATAGTACCGACACCAAAGGATACCAATATAGTTAATACAATGGCTGCTACAGGAGGAATTAAGGTGCGTAAATAAAAGAATTGCAATACTTCAATATCCGCCATAATTCGATTGAGCATATCCCCTGCGCCCCATCGTTTAAATATAGCTGGTGCCAATGGTTCTAGATAGGTATAAAACCATACACGCAACCCATACAAACCTTGAAATGCCATTTTATGAGACGTGTACCGCTCAAAATAACGACATACAGCACGGCTAATACCAAAGAAGCGCACACCTACGATAGCGAGACTCAAGTAAGTGATACCGGGTTGTAATGCAGCCGATGCCAGTAACCAAGAGGATACGCTCAAAAGCCCCACATTCATGAATACGGTCAGAGAAGTGAAAACTAAGGCAAGTACTAAGGACCAACGAGCAGGTTTTAATACGGAAAACAACAATTTCCACCCTTCAATATCACTATACTTAGTTTCATCGGCTTCATATGGGACTTTACTATTACTTAATGCCTCTTGTTGTTGTGGCAATGGAACCTCAAGCTTAGAAACATATGACACATCCTTATCATCCATTACAAACGAACCAGTCCCAGCATCTACTAGCGCCTTAAAATAACCATTCTGTGCCAACAAGGATTCATAGGTTCCCTGCTCAATTATTTCACCTTGACGCAACACATATAACTGAGAAGCCCACTGCATCGTTTGAATACGGTGTCCCACAAGAATAACAATTTTATCCTTCATCAAGCGCTGTAATGCACAACTGATTTGAGCTTCTGTATTCACATCCAAATGAGATGTAACTTCGTCTAAAATAAGAACTTGTCCACCATGTAAAAAAGCACGTGCCAAGGCAATACGTTGTAATTCGCCACCACTAAGTCCCATGCCTCCTTCACCAACGACAAAATCCAAGCCCTTTTCACAAATTACATCATGTAGCTCCGCTAGTTTGGCTGCTTCTAAAAGCTCGTCATCACTTACATCTTGTCCAAAGGCAATATTATCTCGTAGCGTACCATGCATAACATGAGGTTTTTGAGACACATACGTAACTTGTGTACGCCACCAATCCATAGAGCAAGTTGATAGATCTATATCATTAACATATACACTGTTCGAAGGAGCCTCTAAAAAGGCACCTAATATTCGTGCAATCGTCGATTTACCAGCCCCACTTTCACCAACAAGCATAATCGGTTTATTACGACATACCTGCAATGTAATATTCTTTATACCATTACTTGTTTCTGGATAGGTATAATTTAAATTATCTAGGCGTATGGATTCAATTATCCCTTGAATACGACAGTTGCCACCTCGAGGTAATGCAATAGGTGTATTCATAAAAGCATCAAATTTAGCAAGTGCAGTTTTACCAGACATACCGGTGTGAAAAGCAGCTCCTAATTGTCTAAAAGGTGTATAAAACTCTGGAGCCAACAATAATATAAAGAAGGCTGGAAGAAAATCCAAACCGCCATCTAATAGTGTAAGGCCTAAATACACCGCAATGATAGCTGTACTTATTGTGCTAACTAACTCCAAGACGAGGGCAGATAGAAAAGCCACACGCAATACGCGTAAGGTAGAGTCTTTAAATTCATTAGACAGTCGACTAATGACTTGTATTTGTTCCTTTGCGCGACCAAACACCTTTAATGTGGTAATGCCTCGCAATACATCTAAAAAATGACCTGATAAGAGACTCATCCGATCCCATTGCTCTTGATTCATCTTTTCCGCTTGTTTACCAATCAAAATCATAAACAATGGAATTAATGGTACTGTACCTATTAAAATAGCCCCAATAATAGGCAATGTATCCATTATGGCAATCCCCATTACTAGTGGGATGATAATCGCATATATCATTTGAGGTATATAGCTCGAAACATAAGCCTCTACTTGTTCTAATCCATCAGTAATGAGATGTATCGTATCACCTTGAGATTCTCCTCGTTGAATACCTAATCTAAATAGATGCGCAAGAGCTTCTTTACGCAAAATAGATTTAACAGAATGGCCCAAACTAGATGATACATGTTCCTGTATATAAGAAAAAACTAAACGTAATATAATGAATACCGCAAGCCATGTAATTGTATTAGATTCATCCAACACAGTATGATCAAGAAAAACCAAATTATGTATTAATGTGGCAAAAAACCAAGCTTGTCCTACTATAGAAAGACTTTGTAAAATACTAGACATAATCAGTGCCAATAATACGAGCCTTTTACTTTTAATGACGCGAATCGCCGTTTTCTGTATCATATCTAACCCCCTTTAAATCTAATTTTATCAATATTACATTCATCTTACCATAAAAATGAGGCGTGCCGCTACAGCACGCCTCACAAAAGGGCTCAAACTTTCACAATCGGTGAAAGTACCTATATTAATAATGTAAGTCTTTTTCTGTTACACGATGACGGAATGTCCAGTATACCCAAATTTGATATGCTAATACGATTGGTACAAATACCACTGCAACCGCAGTCATCAATGCCAAGGTATATTCAGAAGAAGATGCATTTGTAATGGTCAAGCTCCACGCTGGGTTCAAAGAAGATACCATAATACGAGGGAATAGACCTGCAAAATATGTAGCCGTAATCAAAATAACGGAAAGGGAGCTAAATACAAAGCCCCATTTTGTATTGCGCGTACGTGCTGCAGCCCAAGAAATAAGGAAGCAAACAACAGCTAAGGCACAGAAAATAGTAGCTAAGATAGAGCTGTACAAATCAGTGCATACATAGGATGCAATAATCAACGCAATCACACCGATTGCAGTAGGTACACCTGTAACGAGAGATGCTGCACGTGCACGTTCAGAGATAGGACCTGCTGTTTTAATAGATGTAAACAAACCACCATGGTATGTAAACACCAAAACGAAAGCAACACCACATAATACAGTGTAAGGGCTAAGTAAATCCCAGAATGTACCAACATATGTCATCGTTTCATCAATAGGTGTACCTTGGATCAAGTTACCTACTGTTACGCCCCACAATAAGGCAGGAACGATAGAACCGATGAAAATACAATAGTCAAATACTTTACGCCATGTGCGATTTGCACTTTTAGAACGGAATTCAAAAGCAACGCCACGCATGATAAGTACAGCAAGCATTAAGAACAATGCCATGTAGAAACCACTAAACAATGTAGCATATACATGAGGGAAGGATGCGAATAACGCACCACCAGCAGTGATCATCCATACTTCATTACCATCCCAAATAGGACCTAACGCATTAATCATTTGACGACGTTCAACGTCAGTTTTACCAATGACTGGTAGAAGAATACCTGTGCCATAGTCGAAGCCTTCTAAGAAGAAGAAACCTGCAAACAATACACAAAGCAAGATGAACCAGATCACATTAAGGTTATTCATAATTAGTTCCATAATCTTGCCTCCTCTTTTTCTTCTACATGGTAAATTGTTTGCCCATCAGGACCTTTTTTAATGTGTTCTACAGCTAAATACAATGCAGCAATAGCAGCCAAGATGTAAATAACTGTAAAACCAATGATAGTAGTCATGATTTCAGGAACTGTAACGGATTTAGAAGCACCATTAGCAGTCAATTGAAGGCCATATACAAGCCATGGTTGACGACCTGCTTCTGCAACAAACCAACCAGTGGATTGAGCGATGTAAGGTAATGGTAACATCCAGAAAATAATTTTCAAGAATGTTTTATTCTCTACGAGTTTACCTTTAGCATTTAATACCAAGCCGATGAAAGCAACTAATAACATAATGGAGCCAGCAGCTACCATGATGCGGAATGTCCAGAAAATACCAGGAACATCTGGAATGTAATTACCAGGGCCATATTGAGCTTCAGATTTAGCTTGTAAATCTTTAATACCTTCTACCTTACCAGATGTAAAGGAGTTTTGTGTTAAGAAGGATAAGCCGCCAGGGATTTCAATGGCACCTGTATTTTGTTGTGCTTTTGTATCGATATTAGCTACCAAAGAGAATGGAGCTGGATCTTGAGTTTCCCAAAGAGCTTCCATAGCTGCCATTTTCATAGGCTGTTCTTTAGTAATATACTGGCCTTGATGATGACCTGCAAAAGCACCTAATGTACCAGCAATTAAGGTAATTACCATACCCCATTTTACAGAGGTTTTATAGAAATCAACATTGCTCTTACGAATCAAGTGCCATGCGCTGATAGCCATAATGATGACACCTGCTGTCATGGAACCATTTAATACAATATGAGCAAATTGGCCAGGTACATAACCATTAGATACGATGGTTGCGAAGTTTTCCATTTCCGCACGACCATTGCGAATTACATAGCCTACAGGATGTTGCATAAAAGAGTTTGCTACAAGGATCCAGAATGCGGATAAATTTGTACCTAATGCAACTAGTGTTGCCACAGCAGCATGTGCTTTATTAGATAAGCGACCCCAACCAAAGATCCAAACGCCCATAAATGTAGATTCCAAGAAAAATGCCATTAATGCTTCAAGGGCAAGTGGGGCACCAAAAATATCACCCATAAAACGAGAATATTCAGCCCAGTTCATACCGAAATGGAACTCTTGAACGATACCTGTTACAACACCCATGGCAAAGTTAATTAAGAATAATTTACCCCAGAATTTTGCCATTTTTTGGTAAACTTCTTTACCGGTGCTTACAAAGGTCCATTCTAAAATGGCTACAATAACCGTCATCCCCAATGTAAACGGTACAAATAGCCAGTGATAGATAGATGTTAGCGCGAACTGTAAACGTGCTAAATCCAGTGCTTCAAACATGTCTTTTCCTCCTTAGAATTGACTCAAAAATACACACTTGATGAATGTCTTACATCGTTACGCATGAGATACACAAGGATTCATGGTCTCTAAAATCTCTTTTTCGCGCACAGCTAATTTATCGAAAGTCACACTTTCCATCTGTCTTACAAGTTCAGCTTGTACAACAGACATAGCTTCATTAACTGCACATTGGCCCATACATGCTTTTGAGCAAGAACCGACATCATACAAACAACGCTGTAAATACGTATCCCCCTCAACGGCTCTAATCACATCGAGCATGGAAATATCTTTGGGCTCACGATTTAATGCAAATCCACCATCCACCCCGCGGAAGGATTTCATGATTCCTGCTGCAATAAGGCTGCGCATTATCTTAAGCAAAAAACGTTCTGGAATCATCTCTTGCTCAGCCAATACACCGCCGGTTACCTTCTGACCAGATGGTAACATCGCCATGTGCAAAATCATGCGAAACGCATAGTCCGTGGCTTGATTTAATTTCATAAGCACTCCTTTTCCAATAACAACGTCTACGTATTACTACATTTAGTATAAACGATATAAAACAATACTGCAATGGTATTGTTTTATAAAACTGTAATTAATATCACAAAAAAGGACTATTAGTAAGATACTAATAGTCCTTCTCATTTATTATATGTAGTTCTAAAAGAATTAGCCAAATAGAAGATGTCCTACTTCATAAGCAATGGCAGCTACTATACCCGATAGTGGAATCGTTACGAACCACGCCATAACCATAGAACGTGCTACGCCCCAGTTTACTGCTTTAATACGCTTAGAAGCACCTACCCCCAACAAAGAACCACTCACAACATGTGTGGTACTTACAGGTAAATGCAAGAATGTAGCAGTAAAAATAGTAATAGCAGAGTTTAAATCGGCTGCAAAACCATTAATGGTTTCTAATTTAAAGATTTTTGTCCCCATGGTGGAAATAATTTTCCAACCACCAACAGCCGTACCACAAGCCATCGCAGTCGCACAGCACAACTTAACCCACAATGGAACATCTAAGGTATCAATATAACCACCGCTAAGTAAGGTCAATGTAATAATCCCCATCGCCTTTTGTGCGTCATTAGAACCATGTGAAAAAGCCATCATAACGGCCGATACGATTTGCATGGATCTAAATCTATCATTTAAAACAATAGGAGAAAATCTACCAAAGAGGAGTAGCAACAATTTCATGATGATATAGCCACCAACCATTGCTACTAGTGGTGATAAGATGAGAGAAAAGAAAATCTTTAAAATCCCTGATTCATTTAAAGCATCAAAACCTACTGACCAGCCTACGGCACCAATGATACCACCAATTAGTGCATGGGATGATGAACTAGGGATTCCCCAGTACCAAGTCAGTAAATTCCATACGATGGCCCCGATAAGGGCTGCTGAAATGATACCACTATTGATAAGAGATGGAGACATAACAATATCACCACCGATTGTCTTCGCAACCCCAGTACTTACCATAGCACCCAAAAAATTAAGTGCCGCCGTCATCATGATTGCTTTTTTAGGTTCAATAGCACGGGTTGAAACAGATGTGGCAATCGCATTAGCCGTATCGTGGAAGCCATTGATGTAGTCAAATGCTAGGGCTAATAATACGACTAGCCAAACTAAGTAATGTGACTCAAGCATACTTCAATACTACCCGGCGGAATGTACCAACCAAATCTTCGCAACCATCGATTACATCCTCCATGGAGCTTAAGATTTCCTTCCATTTGATAATTTCAACTGGATCTGTACATTCTGTAAATAATTTCGCCATTTCTTCATGGTAAATATTATCTGCTTCAGATTCAAGTTTCAACACTTGATGTACACGACCTTCTACCTTCACATGATCCTTTTTAAGGCTACCCATATAACCGATAGATTTATTGATATGTTTAACACATTTTACGACGATTTCACTCATGCGAATGGCACCATCACTAGGTTTACCTACATGATACATAACCATTTTATCCATGATTTCTTTGATATTATCAAGTGTTGTATCTAATTGATCAATCAACAGTTGGATATCTTCACGGTCCATCGGTGTAATGAATGTTTTACGCAAGCGATCAACTGTTTCATTAACTAATTCATCCGCAGCTTTTTCCTTTGTATCAATTTCCAAAAATGCTTCTTCTTTAGAAACTTCGCCTTTGAAAACGCGTTCCATCATTTCCGCACTTTCATAGGTAAGTTCAGCATGATTTTCTAAAATACTAAAAAACTTTTCTTCTTTTCCTTTTAATTTAAAAGCCATGGAGATCCTCCTGATACAGTACTGTTAGCTTCTATAATTACAATACAATTATAGCATAGTAAATCAGTGCGTGCCTATCTATTTATTGACTTCTCGCACCAAATGAGGCATTTCTGGAATAATTAATTTACTCATGCCAAGAGTAACGGCTCCCACCGAACCAGGAATAGAAAAAATTAATGTATTCGAATTTACACCTGCCTCAGCACGAGATGCAATAGCTTTGGTACCAATATCCTCCGTAAAAGAAAGATATCTAAAAATTTCACCAAATCCAGGTATAGCCTTTTCAATAATAGAATCCACGGCTTCAATGGTCACATCACGCATGGCAATACCGGTGCCACCTGTAGAAATGACCACATCTATTGATTCATCATTACACCAAGGAATAATGGCATTACGGATTTCATCGTAATCATCGATGACAATCTTTCGAGCTACTACATTATGATTAGCAGCTTCTAATAATTCTTGAACCTTGTTTCCGCCTTTATCAGTTTCCATAGTCCGTGTATCAGAAACTGTTAGGACAGCGACATTGAGAGGTCGATGTAAAACTTCTTGAGACATATATCCTCCTAAAACAATGGTATCAAACCAGCCAATTTTGTAAATCCATTATCCCGTAATGTATCTCGTAATTGCCATGTATAAGTAATAAATGGCGCGCAGTGCAAACGCATCAAGAATGATAAATACGGTGTATCACCTTGGAATATGGCCAATCTTGGCAACGCATATAAATTTTGACCTGGTTTAACCGTCCCCGGTGTGACTGTGAAAGCCATCTTATACCCGCTTTCACTAGTAATGCGTTGAATTTCGGCATTATTGAAACCACCAGGATACGCTAAGTAATCGATGGGTTTTCCCATGAAAGCCTGTAATGTATCCTTACCACCTTTGATTTCATTATCAAGTTTAGAAGGATCAATGCGCGTTAAAATACTATGATGATTAGTATGACCTTCTACAATAAACTTATGAGCGTCCATAGTTTTTAATTCATTGATAGACATAAAACGTTTTGTATTAACAGCATCACTAATCATAAATATGGTTGCTTGCATATCATAGGATTCTAAGATAGGCAAAACATCCTCATAGTTGTCGATATAACCATCATCGAAGGTAAGAACTATCGGTTTATCGGGGAGTTCCTTGCCTTCTGTCACATACGCATATAAATCATCGAGGCTAATCGTATGATACCCTTCGTTATGTAAGTACTCCATCTGTTTCTTAAACTGTGCCACATCAAGTGTCAGTGCAGAATGATACTTATCATTAACTTGATGATAATTTAAAACGGGAACACCATAAAGCTTATAATGCGATGATAAACACCACATACTTCCTAATGCTATGAATAGTAATGCAATACAAATAATGATCGTATATACTATACGTTTACCTATTGTTATTAACATGATTAAGAACCTTCTTACAATATAAAATTATAACTTCATACTATTCGAGGATAACATAACCGCGCTTTTGTTTCAATGAAAAACCCCTCATAGGTCATTCTAAATTCATATAAATAACCTATGAGGGATAACAAAAAAAGGCTAACCATTCGGTTAGCCTTTTAGCTTAATCAGCGACTTCCTATCCTCCCAGGCCGTCTCCAGCCAAGTACTTTCGGCGTTTACGAGCTTAACTAC
>OKWZ01000028.1_pt1 | contig 156430 bp, 144 predicted proteins | sample 1607111 | NCBI WGS metagenome assembly OKWZ01 (sample SAMN07501042, study PRJEB24779) | human gut metagenome | reverse complement strand
GCGCAGCCAGTTGGACAGACCGCGAACGCAGTAAGCGGGCTGCCCCGCAGGGGCGAGCGAAGCGAGTCAATCCCCCCCCTCACCGCCATATTCGAGATAAGAGCTCGTACGAAAGTACGGGCTCTTTTCGCATCTGGCCCCTGTAAACTTTCCCGGGGTCGGCATAAATGCCTCGCCCGGGCTACCCATCTCAAAGGCCGCACCACCAGCCAGTAGCCCGGCCAAGCGCAGCGCCGCCGGGAAAACCACAAGCCGCACCACCAGTAGCCCGTCCAGGCGCAGCGCCGCCGGGAAAACCACTGGCCCCGCCACCAGTAGCCCGTCCAGGCGCAGCGCCGCCGGGAAAAAGAGCCTAAGCTAATCCTCTTCCATGCGCTGATACTCCTCGCTGAGATAATCCACCAGCGCTCTGACAGAAGGTAATAAACCGCGCCGCGAGGCAAACACCGCGTGAATGACTTCCCGTCGCGGTTGCCACTCATCAAGCACGATTTCAAGCTCCCCTGATGCCAATTGATCGCGCACCATTAATAAAGGAAGCTGTACCACGCCAACGCCCGCCATAGCCGCCTCGCGCAGCGCCAGCATATCGCTGGTCACCATTCGAGGGGTGAAATAAACCTCGGCTCGCGCCCCCTCCGGGCCGGTCAATTGCCATTTATGCTGATGTTTTCCGGCGCCAATACTTAGCCCCGGCCAGGTACTCAATTCCGCCGGCGCCTGTGGGCGCCCAAGACGAGCGATCAGCGCCGGACTCGCCACCAGGCGATGGCCGCGATCGGCCAACACCCGCATGACAAGGTCGCTATCTTCAAATGGCCTTGGCCGCACGCGGATGGCCACATCAACCCCCTCGCCCACCACGTCCACCCGCCGGTTAGTGGCTTCCAGATGTAGCGTCACCCCTGGGTATCGCACCATAAAGCGCGCCAGCATCGGGCCAACATGGGCATGCAACAGGGTTACCGGACAGGTGAGCTTAACGCTGCCGCGCGGTTCAGACTGCAGCGTTTCTACCGCCTGATGCGCCGCTTCGGCTTCTATCAACATCGCCTTGCAGTGTTGATAGAAAGTTTGGCCGACTTCCGTGACGGCGAACTGTCGGGTGGTTCGTTGAATCAGACGTACGCCCAGGCGCTCTTCCAGTTGCGCAATGCGGCGGCTGAGTTTGGATTTGGGCTGGTCGAGCGCCCGACCGGCAGCGGCAAAACCGCCATGGTCGACCACCTGAACAAACCAGGCCAGGTCGTTGAGATCCTGCATCCTTTTCTCCATCGTTCCATTTTTAGAACAGTATAGGTCATTTTCGCTATCTACCGGAATATTAGCCCCAGATATAAGCTTATTCACATCAGATACAGACACGCAGGAGATAACCATGAAACAGATTACTGGCGTTTACACCGCCCCTTCGCAGCACTGGGTGGGCGACGGTTTCCCGGTTCGCTCAATGTTTTCTTACCAGACCCACGGCGAACAATTGAGCCCGTTCTTACTGCTTGACTACGCCGGCCCGCACACGTTTCCGGCGGGAAGCGGTAAACGCGGCGTCGGCGAGCATCCGCATCGCGGATTCGAAACCGTCACCATTGTCTACTCTGGTGAAGTCGAGCATCGCGACTCAACCGGTAGAGGCGGCGTTATCGGCCCTGGCGACGTGCAGTGGATGACGGCTGGCGCCGGGATCCTGCATGAAGAGTTCCACTCCGAAGCGTTCACCCGCTCCGGCGGTGAACTGAAAATGATGCAGCTGTGGGTCAACCTGCCGGCGAAAGACAAAATGACGACCCCGGGCTATCAGAGCATTACCGCAGACGTCATTCCGCAAGCAACGCTGGAAGACGACGCCGGGACCGTCAGAGTGATTGCCGGGCGTTACGGCGATGTCGCCGGCCCAGCGCACACATTCTCACCGTTAAACGTGTGGGATATGCAGCTCAAACAAAGTCACGATGTGACATTGCATCAGCCGGAAGGCTGGAGCACCGCGTTGGTCGTACTGGAAGGTGAAGTCACCGTTAACGGTACGGAAAACGCCCGGGAAGGACAGCTGGTGGTGCTGAGCCAGAAAGGCGAAGCCTTCCATCTGGAAGCGGGCTCCGACGCGAAAGTTCTGCTGATGGCCGGCGAGCCGCTGCAGGAGCCGATCGTGGGCTACGGCCCGTTTGTGATGAATACCAAAACGCAAATTGCCGAGGCAATTCGCGATTTTAACAGCGGCCGTTTTGGCCAAATCTAACGAAATTGAGGTGAAGAATATGTCTACTCCAGCTAACTTTAACGGTTCTCGTCCGGTGATTGATGTTAACGATACCGCGATGCTGTTGATTGACCACCAAAGCGGCCTGTTCCAGACCGTTGGCGATATGCCGATGCCAGAACTGCGCGCTCGCGCCGCCGCGCTGGCGAAAATGGCATCCCTTGCCGGGATCCCGGTGATCACCACCGCTTCCGTGCCGCAGGGTCCGAACGGCCCGTTGATTCCGGAAATTCATGAGAATGCGCCGCATGCGAAGTATATTGCGCGTAAAGGCGAGATCAACGCCTGGGACAACCCGGAGTTTGTCGCAGCGGTGAAAGCGACCGGACGTAAAACCTTAATCATCGCCGGTACCATTACCAGCGTATGTATGGCTTTCCCGGCAATTGCCGCCGTCGCCGACGGTTATAAAGTGTTTGCCGTTATCGATGCCTCCGGTACCTACAGCAAAATGGCGCAAGAGATCACCCTGGCCCGCGTAGTCCAGGCCGGCGTAGTACCAATGGATACCGCCGCGGTAGCCTCTGAACTGCAGCGCACCTGGAACCGTCCGGACGCCGCCGAGTGGGCTGAGGTGTATACCAAAGTCTTCCCGGCGTATCAGTTGCTGATTGAAAGCTACAGCAAGGCGCAGGACGTCGTGAAGAATAACGAAAAGCTGGATTCCCAGCGTTAAAATAGCTGCCCCGTCGATGAATCGACGGGGCAGTGTTCATTGCTTAACCGAACGGTAAAGAAAGAAAAAAATATGCTTGACCGTTTTAGCGCAACTCCCTATAGTAGCGCCCCGTTGCCCACCCAAGGTGAGCAGCAAGACAATATGGTGAGGTGTCCGAGTGGCTGAAGGAGCACGCCTGGAAAGTGTGTATACGGCAACGTATCGGGGGTTCGAATCCCCCCCTCACCGCCATATTCGAGATGAGAGCTCGTACGAAAGTACGGGCTTTTTTCTTTTATATTCTCCGTTGGGGGGGATGAGAACCCCCGACCGGGGTTCGACAACTGGCGCAGCCAGTTGGACAGACCGCGAACGCAGTAAGCGGGCTGCCCCGCAGGGGCGAGCGAAGCGAGACAATCCCCCCCTCACCGCCATATTCGAGATGAGAGCTCGTAAGAAAGTACGGGCTCTTTTCGCATCTGGCCCCTGTAAACTTTCCCGGGGTCGGCATAAATGCCTCGCCCGGGCTACTCATCCCACAGGCCGCACCACCAGCCAGTAGCCCGGCCAGGCGCAGCGCCGCCGGGAAACCCACAGGCCGCACCACCACCAGTAGCCCGTCCAGGCGCAGCGCCGCCGGGAAACCCACAGGCCGCACCACCACCAGTAGCCCGTCCAGGCGCAGCGCCGCCGGGGAAATGTTGCAAAAACAACAAAGCCCGGGACATCCCGGGCTTTGCACACTCACAAGCGTTTAGTAATAGGCTTTCAACGTTCGCTGGCAAAGCGTTGAACGCACGCAGTCATCGGTGGTAAAGCGCACGATGCCAATCATGTCGTCTTCTTCAAAACGCGACAGCGCGTCACTCAGTCCTGATTTTACGCCAGAGGGCAAATCACACTGGGTAATATCGCCGTTGACGATCACCGTGACGTTCTCCCCGAGGCGGGTCAGAAACATCTTCATTTGCGCCGCGGTCACGTTCTGGGCCTCGTCCAGAATCACCACCGCGTTTTCAAAGGTGCGTCCGCGCATATAGGCGAACGGCGCGATTTCTACCTTGCCGATTTCCGGACGCAGGCAGTATTGCATAAAGGAAGCGCCCAACCGCTTCACCAGTACGTCATATACTGGTCGGAAATAAGGAGCGAACTTTTCGGCGATATCTCCCGGTAAGAAGCCGAGATCTTCGTCGGCCTGCAGAACGGGACGGGTAACAATAATTCTGTCCACATCCTTATGGATCAGGGCTTCAGCTGCTTTAGCCGCGCTGATCCAGGTCTTCCCGCACCCGGCTTCGCCGGTGGCGAAAATCAGCTGTTTATTGTCGATGGCATTCAAATAATGCGCCTGAGCTTCATTACGCGCTTCAATCGGCGAAAGATCGCGGCTATCCCGCGCCATGCCGATTGCTTCTACGCCACTCATTTGCACAAGCGATGTGACCGATTCTTCTTCACGTTGTTTATGGCTACGCGAATCCCGTCTCAGCACACGTTTTGCCTCACGACGAGCTTTGATCACTGCTTTTTGTCTTCCCATGGATAGCACCTTGCGTTGTTGGTTTACATCACGCGCGTCAAGAGCAACGCGATTATGCGCACGAACGATTGAGGTTTGGCTTCCTTGTAAGCCATTGCTTGCCGGTTGAATGGACAACGAGCCGCGGCTACGCGCACCGCGTACCCTGCCAGAGTTAGCCTGATTAATAGTGGAAGAGATTGGGGTTACAGAGTGAAAATCGCTGCCGGAAGCTGGGCCTCCGTGCTGGAAAGTACGGTATGTGGTTTTACGTTGTCCGCTACAGGACCTTACCATTCGCGATCTCCATAGTGAGCGACATCACTGCCGGGAACTACCGCGTATGTAATAAGTACATCAAAAAATATTCTTAATGCAACTTATTTTTTACATTGACGCAACAATGATTTCTCAATTTACTATAGAAAACTATCCGTCATTTGTATTACAGAAATATAACACATGGCAGGAAATATATTGAATCCGAGAAAAACAGCAGAAAACGCCCTGCCTTCGCCGGCAGGACGCGTATCAGGCTTGCAAAAGAGATTGTCCAAGATAATGCTGGTCGTTCATCACGCCGGGCAACACAAAGAAGTATCCACCACCAATCGGTTTAACGTACTCCTCCAGGGCCTCGCCGTTCAGCCGTTTCTGCACCGTCAGGAATCCCTTTTCCAGATCGTGCTGATAGCAAACGAACAATAACCCCATATCCAGTTGTCCGGAGTTGGTGACCCCCAACGAATAGCTGTAACCGCGGCGCATCATCAGGCTGGATTGCGTCTCCGGCGTACGCGGGTTCGCAAGACGAATATGGCTATCAAGAGCGATCACTTCACCATTCGGATCGCGACTATAATCCGGAACATCATGTTCATGTTTCATCCCCAACGGCGCGCCAGAATGTTTATCGCGACCAAAAATCGTCTGCTGCTCTTTCAGCGGCGTACGATCCCAGAACTCAACGTGGAACTGAATGATACGTGCTGCCTGGTAACTGCCGCCGATCGCCCAGGCCGGTTCGTCCTGGTCGGCAGTAACCCACACCACGTTATCCATTAGCGCTTTATCCTGGCTCGACGGGTTAGCGGTACCGTCTTTAAAGCCCAGCAGGTTAATTGGCGTCTCTTTGCCTTTGCTACGGGCCGCGCTATCAGAAATAAACCCTTCCCGCTTCCAGCGCACGCTCAGCAGATCGGGCGTGTGCTTGATAATGTCACGTAGTGCGTGAATCACCGTATCCTGGGTATTGGCGCAAATCTGCAGTAGCAAATCGCCATGGCACAGTGCAGCATCCAGCGAATCATTCGGGAAACGCGTCATTGCCTGCAGTTTTTTAGGCGCTTTGTCCGCTAATCCAAAGCGCTCATCGAACAGCGAATGGCCGACTGAGACGGTGATAGTCAGGTTATCCGGCGCAATCCACGGCCCTAAAATCCCGGAATCCATCGGCGGCAATCGGGGATTCGGGGTATCCGGTGCCGGACCGCCTGCGGTTAAAAAGGCGATCCGCTGAGTCAGCAAGCGGAACAGGCGTTCGAGGTCAGCTTTATCCGCCGCCAGCACATCAAACGCCACCAGCATCATCGAGGCCTGCTGCGGCGTCAGGATTCCCGCCTGATGCGGGCCATAAAATGGCTGTTTTTCCTGACGCGCATCGGGTGCGAGCGTGCCGGGGGAGCTTTCCGCTTTCGCCGCCTGCGCCATCGGGCAACCGCCGCTGATGGCCAGCGCGCCGCCAAGCGCGCCGATCCCCTTCAGTAAGCGGCGACGTGACGGTTCATTCACGTCGCGAGGTTTTGGTTGTGTCATCGAATTAATCCAGGCCCAAAATTCCGCGTAGTTGAGCCAGATCTTCTGCCAGCGTCGTGATCGGCCCTTTCAGCGCATTACGGTCAGCGGTGGTAAGTTTGTCATAGGTCTCGAAACCGTCTTTCGTGCGGTATTTAGCAAGGATGACATCAACTTTTTTGAAGTTGGCGTCTACTTTGGCCAGCAGCGCGCTATTATCCTTTTGCAGCTGCGGGCGCAGCAGGTCGACGATTTTCTGTGCGCCGTCGATATTGGCCTGGAAATCCCACAGGTCGGTATGGCTGTAGCGATCTTCTTCGCCGCTAATTTTGCTGGCCGCCACTTCTTCAATCAGCCCTGCCGCGCCGCCCACCACTTTCGACGGCGGGAAGGCCAGCTCGCTAATGCGTTTTTGCAGTTCCAGCACATCGCTGTTCAACTGTTCAGCATAGTTTTCCATCCCTTTAACGCTGTTATCGCCAAACAGCGCTTTTTCCAGACGGTGGAAGCCGGTAAATTTCGGATCTTCGGCTTTTTTCTCGAAATCGTCTTCACGGGCGTCAATGCTGCCGTCGAGGTCAGAGAACAGTTCGGCAATCGGTTCGATGCGCTCGTAGTGCTGACGGGTCGGGGCGTACAGCGCTTTCGCTTTCTCGATATCGCCAGCTTTTACCGCATCGGTAAAGGCTTTAGTACCGCTAACCAGCTGCGCGGTTTCCGCGGTGACGTAGGCTTTATACGCAGTAATCGCCTCGCCAAGACTTAGCACCGCATCGGCTTTCGCCGCATCTTTGCTGGTTTCACCGGTGACAATCAGCTTTCCTTTCGGATTAGTCAGCAGGCCACAGGTCATATCGTATTCGCCCGGCTGAAGGTTAGCCGTCAATTTTTGCGTGAATCCCGGCGCGATATTTTCACGCTCCTCGACCACCATTACCCCTTTCAGGATCTCCCACTCCAGCGCTTTCTGGCTGTGGTTCTGAATGATGAACTGGGTTTTACCCGCCTTCACCGTCACATTCATCGGCTCGCACTGCTTGTCGTTGACGGTAACTTTTACTTGCGGAATATCCGCAGCCTGAGCGTAGCATGCGGAACTGAATAGCGCGGCGACGGTTAACTGCAGCGCAGTACGGCGAAATTGAATTATCATGGCCATCCCTTTCGAAAAGTATGTTGTAACTATATTAATCAGCGGCGCCTGAATTACGCGGCCCGCGATGCTGTCGTTTTGCTGCCCGGCGGCAAGGCAAAACACACCAGCGCCGGGATCAAATAGAGAAGATAAACCGCCACTTCGCTGACGGTGGGCGTCTCCTGATAACCAAAGATGCCTTCCAGCAGCGTGCCGAACAGCGTATGCGTCGATACCACGTTGCTAAGATCAAAGGCGACATTCTGGAAATAATTCCACAGTCCCGCCTCATGGAAGGCGCGAATCGCCCCGGCTGCCAGACCGGCCGCCACCAGCAGAATAAACAGACTGGTCCATTTGAAGAACACGCCGAGATTAAGGCGGACACCGCCCCAGTAAAGCAGGAAGCCTAATACCACCGCCGTCGCCAGGCCGAGCATCGCCCCCAGCGGCGGCCAGATGCCCACATCCTGTTGGAATGCCGCCAGCAGGAAAAAAACCGACTCCAGGCCTTCGCGGGCAACCGCAAAAAACACCATCATCACCAGCGCCCAGCCGTGGTTATTCCCGCGCTGCAGCGCGTTATCCACCGCCTGCTCCAGCTGTTGTTTGACGTTTCGCGATACTTTGCGCATCCAGAACACCATCCAGGTGAGGATAAATACCGCTATCACCGCCACGATGCCTTCAAATAGCTCCTGCTCGCGCTGCGGAAATTCTCCGGTGGTCTCGTTGATAAAAACCCCTAACCCGAGACAGAGCGCCGCCGCGAGGAATACGCCAATCCACATGACGCCGATCCAGTTGCCGCGCTGGGTTCGTTTTAAATAGCTGGCAATCAGGCTGACAATCAGCGCGGCTTCCAGCCCTTCGCGTAACATGATGAGAAATGGAACAAACATGCCGAAACCCTTAAATGTGAACCGCAGTCAACAGATGCAAAGATAGGTAAATATTTCTGATAGTGATTATCATTACAACAATGAGAAACACAAGCGAAATGTTCAGGGAATGATGACTAGTTGTAAATTAATCGCTACAAAATAGTCACTTGCGAAAATACCTCACCAGCTAAGCATTAAAATGGCAAATAGCATGATTTTTTATGCCACATATTTACCGGGCCGGAGCGCTGTGGCTAAATGGCGGTCCTGATTTATCTGCGAAATAAATAACATGACTCAAATTTTGCACTTCCTGCTGGCGCTGGCGGTTATTCTTGGCCTTGCCTGGCTTGCCAGCTATGACCGCCAAAAAATCCGCATTCGCTACATTCTGCAGTTAATTATTATTGAAATCGCCCTGGCTTTCTTTTTCCTTCACGCCGAAAGCGGTTTATGGGTAGTGAAAAATATCTCTGGCTTTTTTGCTTCGTTACTCGGGTTCGCCGCTGAAGGGACCAATTTCGTATTTGGCGGGATGGGTGAAAAAGGACTGGCCTTTATTTTCCTCGGCGTACTGTGTCCGATTGTCTTTATTTCCGCGCTGATAGGTATTCTGCAACACTGGCGTATTCTGCCGATCTTTATTCGTCTGATCGGCACCCTGCTGTCGAAGGTGAATGGCATGGGCAAGCTGGAATCATTCAATGCCGTCAGCTCGCTGATCCTCGGACAGTCGGAAAACTTTATTGCTTACAAAGGCGTACTCGGGGACCTCTCCTCACGTCGCCTGTTCACGATGGCGGCGACCGCCATGTCAACGGTATCACTGTCGATCGTCGGCGCCTATATGACCATGCTTGATGCGAAATACGTGGTGGCGGCCTTGATTCTTAATATGTTCAGCACCTTTATTGTGCTGTCGATTATTAACCCTACGCGCCCCGGCAGCGAAGCTGAAATAAAGCTTGAAAAGATGCATGAATCGCAGAGCTTCTTTGAAATGCTGGGCGAATATATCCTGGCAGGCTTTAAGGTGGCGATGATTATTCTGGCGATGCTAATCGGCTTTATCGCCCTGATTAGCGCCGTTAATGCGTTATTTGCGACCGTTTTCGGCTTAAGCTTCCAGCAAATCCTCGGTTACGTATTTTATCCGCTGGCGTGGCTGGTGGGTATTCCATTAAGCGACGCGCTAAATGCCGGTAGTATTATGGCTACCAAGCTGGTTGCCAATGAATTCGTGGCGATGATCGAGCTGCAGAAAATTGCCGCCAGCATGACGCCGCGCGGGCTAGGGATCCTTTCCGTGTTCCTCGTCTCGTTTGCCAACTTCGCCTCCATTGGCATTATTGCCGGGGCGATTAAAGGGCTTAACGAGCAGCAAGGCAATACCGTTTCCCGCTTCGGCCTGCGTCTGGTCTATGGCGCGACGCTGGTGAGCCTGCTGTCCGCCAGTTTTGCCGGACTGGTGCTGTAACTCATCGGGCGGGGGAGCTCCCCGCCCTGCGTTTCAGAAGTGTACACACACCGGCTGATCAACGCGCATAACGGACTCCTGGGCAAAGCGCGTCTTATACGTATTACGCAACGCTTCAATCCCCTGCTCGCTTTTCGCATCGTTGCTATGAATCATCATTAGCGCCTTGCTGGATTCGCGGGCGACTGCGCCATTGTTGCCTAACCACTGGCCGCGGGCGTCAAAAACCGTCAGGCCATCGCGAAAACGCGGCGTCACATCGCGGTCGACAAACTGCTGCCACTCCTGGGCGGTAATATCTTTCCCCGCTGGCCGGCTAAGGCCGAAATAGAGGGTGGTTTGCATCATCCTGTTATCCGCCTGACAGCCGTTATTATCAACGTGCGCGGCGCTTTTCTCGGATGGCGCCACGCATCCTGCCAATAGTGCGGCAACGATCAGCGCCGCAGCGCCCTGGGGTAATTTCATTTGCTATCCTCATTGTTTTTAGTACCCAGATATCAGCGTATTTTCAGTGAATTAGCAAGAGATGCGCGAACATGACTCTCTGGCGATACGGCAGATTTTCTTTTGTTCTACACTGATAAACACAACCTGGGCGAAATTCTTTTTTAAATTATTTCCTGCGTTTTTTATTTCAAAGACTTCTCTATAGTTGAGCGTTTTTAACTGGCCTGGCGGCCGCGTAAAATAACAACTGGAATAATTCATGATAGAAAATAATGAGTTAGCTAATATTGAGAAAAGAATTGTCACCCGCTTTCTCGATATGTTTATTAAGTTCGGCTTGATACTGGCGCTGGCCTCCTTCTGCTTTACCGTCTTCTCGCCGTTCCTGAACATGATGCTGTGGGCGCTGATTCTGGCCGTCACGCTGTATCCTTTACATCAGCACATCGCGCGACGTATAGGCGGGCGACAGGGACTGGCATCGACCATATTAGTGTTATTCGGCCTGCTGATTATCGTCATCCCGACCATTTTCATGGTGACCTCGCTTGGCGAAAGCGCCGGTAGCCTGATTGATAAAGTCAGCGGAAGCGATCTGACGCTGCCGCCGCCTTCGGCTAACGTCGCCTCTATTCCCCTCGTCGGCGGTAAGCTGTATGCGTTCTGGCTGAAGGCCTCGGCGGACCTGCCGGCGGTACTGAGCAGCTATCACGCGCAAATTGGCGAGGCGGCAAAACTGGTGCTCGGCGTGCTGGCGAGTATGGGCGGCGGGCTGCTGGGCTTTGTCCTCTCCTTTATTGTTGCCGGCGCCATCATGACCTGGGGCGCGGCGGGCGCCAGCAGCGCTAAACGTATCGCTATCCGTATCACTGATGAAAATAAAGGTCTTGCCCTGAGCCGCCTGTGCACCGGCACTATTCGCGCCGTGGCGCAGGGGGTCATTGGCGTGGCGCTGATTCAGGCCTTGCTGACGGGAATTATCATTGCGTTGGCGGGGATCCCGGCCGCCGGGATCTTCTTCGTGCTGGCGCTGGTGCTCGGCATCGCGCAGATTCCGGTAATACTAGTCACCGCCCCGGCGATTGCCATTATGTGGATGACCGGCGACCACGGCACCGCGGTGAATGTCGTGTTTACCGTCCTGCTGATTGTCGCGGGAATGGTCGATAACGTCCTCAAACCGCTGATGTTGGGCCGCGGCGTAGATGCGCCGATGCCGATCGTTCTGCTCGGCGCGTTGGGCGGCATGGCCACCGATGGCATTCTCGGGATGTTTATTGGCGCGACCCTGCTCTCCATCGGGTATCTGATCTTCATGAACTGGGTAAACGAAGGCGCGGCGAAGTAACCGCCTTACCGCCAGTAGCTTTCCGCCGGGCCGTACAGGCAGCGAAAAAAAACGGCTCCCTGATGGGAGCCGTTGCGGTTTCTGGCGCTCGCTACTTTATTCAGCGGTGGCGCGTACCGGCGGCGCAGAGTGGTAATGCGCGTCCGCTTCAGCAAAACGCTGCTGCATGGCCGCCGATGGCGCCTTGCCCAGCAGGCTGAAGACCACAATCCCGATACTGCCGAACAGGAAGCCAGGGATGATTTCATACAGTCCCAGCCAGCCGAACTGTTTCCAGACGATAACCGTGACCGCGCCAATAATCATCCCGGCCAGCGCGCCGTTACGGGTCATACGCGACCACATCACCGAGAACAGCACTACCGGGCCAAAGGCGGCGCCAAAGCCTGCCCATGCGTAGCTGACCAGACCCAGTACGCGGTTTTCCGGGTTAGCGGCCAGCGCAATCGCAATCAGCGCTACCACCAGCACCATGAAGCGGCCGATCCAGACCAACTCTTTCTGACCGGCGTTTTTACGCACGAAGGCTTTATACAGATCTTCGGTAATAGCGCTGGAGCAGACCAGCAGCTGGCAGCTCAGGGTCGACATAACCGCCGCCAGAATGGCCGACAGCAGGATCCCTGCAATCCACGGGTTAAACAGGATTTGCGCCAGCTCGATGAATACCCGTTCTGCGTTCTGATTAACCGCGCCCGCCAGGCTCGGGTTGTTATTAAAGTAGGCGATACCGAAGAAACCGACCGATACCGCGCCCGCCAGACAGAGGATCATCCAGGTCATACTAATACGACGGGCATGAACGATACTGTGGTGCGAATCCGCCGCCATAAAGCGCGCCAGAATATGCGGCTGACCGAAATAACCCAGACCCCAACCCATCAGCGAAATAATCGCCACGAAGTTCAGTCCCTTAAGCATGTCGATATTTTCGATGCTTTTTTGCTTAATCACCTCCAGCGAATCGCCGAAACCGCCGACCGAGATAATCACCATCACCGGCGTTAAAATCAGCGCGAAGATCATCAGGCTGGCCTGCACGGTATCGGTCCAGCTCACCGCCAGGAAACCGCCCACGAAGGTATAAACGATCGTCGCAGCAGCGCCGGCCCACAGCGCGGTTTCATAGCTCATACCGAAAGTGCTTTCGAACAGACGCGCGCCGGCAACAATCCCGGAAGCACAATAAATAGTGAAGAACAGCAGGATAACCAGCGCGGAGATAATACGCAGCACGCGGCTTTTATCTTCGAAACGACCGGTAAAATAGTCCGGCAGCGTCAGGGCATTGTTGTTGACTTCGGTATGCACGCGCAGACGCCCGGCCACCAGTTTCCAGTTAATCCACGCCCCCAGCGTCAGGCCGATGGCGATCCAGCTTTCGGAAATCCCGGAGAGGAAAATTGCTCCCGGAAGCCCCATCAGCAGCCAGCCGCTCATATCCGATGCACCGGCAGAGAGCGCAGTAACAAACGGCCCGAGGCTACGCCCGCCGAGAATATAATCATCAAAGTTCTTGGTTGAGCGCCAGGCAATAAAACCTATCAGTACCATGCCAAAAATATAAACAATAAACGTCACCAACATGGGTGTGCTAATAGCCATGCAAATCTCCAGAATTTATTTCGACAACGTCCAACTTTGTCGTTTTAGCCACTACCGGAACGGGGTAATGGCGTATTGGTTGTATTGGGCGAGCGTATCCTGACGGATGCGTCGGTATTTCACAAACGATTTAACACAGCATTTACACGAAAGTTGTCTCAGGAAAAATAGCAATTTTCTATAGGTTGCACTCCCTCACGTTTTTACGGGTTGCACCTGAAAAAACTGTTAAGCAACGCAGATAAATACGTTATTTGAATGAGGCTATTTATTGGAAATTCTTATCAAGACTATTAACAATTCATTCATTTCTCAGCTTGCTAGCCAGGTCACAATTAACAAGGTTGCACAAAGTTGCAACATAGGTGATATTTCTACGCAACCAATAAAAGGGCATTACATAGCTAACAGGAGTTCCCGCAATGGGCACCACTACCATGGGTGTAAAACTTGACGACGCCACGCGCGAACGCATTAAGTCCGCCGCGAGCCGTATTGACCGCACGCCGCACTGGCTGATTAAACAAGCCATTTTCAACTATCTGGAAAAGCTGGAAAACGACGAGACGCTGCCGGAACTGCCGGCGCTCCTTTCCGGCGCCGCCAATGAAAGTGATGAAGCCGGCGCTCCGGCGGATGAGCCATATCAGCCGTTCCTCGAATTCGCCGAACAAATTCTGCCGCAGTCGGTCAGCCGCGCGGCGATCACCGCGGCCTGGCGTCGCCCGGAAACCGATGCGGTACCGATGTTGCTGGAGCAGGCCCGTCTGCCGCAGCCGTTAGGCGAACAGGCGCACAAGCTGGCCTACCAGCTGGCGGAAAAACTGCGCAACCAGAAAACCGCCAGCGGCCGCGCCGGCATGGTGCAAAGCCTGCTGCAGGAGTTCTCGCTTTCCTCACAGGAAGGCGTGGCGCTGATGTGCCTGGCCGAAGCGCTGCTGCGTATTCCGGATAAAGCCACCCGCGACGCGCTAATCCGCGACAAAATCAGCAACGGCAACTGGCAATCGCATATCGGCCGCAGCCCATCGCTGTTCGTCAATGCCGCCACCTGGGGACTGTTGTTTACCGGGAAACTGGTGTCGACGCATAACGAGACCAGCCTCTCCCGCTCGCTGAACCGCATTATTGGCAAGAGCGGCGAACCGCTGATCCGCAAAGGCGTCGATATGGCGATGCGCCTGATGGGCGAGCAGTTCGTCACCGGAGAAACCATCGCCGAAGCGCTGGCTAACGCCCGCAAGCTGGAAGAGAAAGGGTTCCGTTACTCCTACGATATGCTTGGCGAAGCCGCGCTGACCGCCGCCGATGCGCAGGCCTATATGGTCTCTTATCAGCAGGCGATCCACGCCATCGGCAAAGCCTCTAACGGCCGCGGCATTTATGAAGGGCCGGGGATCTCGATTAAACTTTCCGCGCTGCACCCGCGCTACAGCCGCGCGCAGTATGATCGGGTCATGGAAGAGCTCTATCCGCGGCTGAAATCGCTGACGCTGCTGGCGCGCCAGTACGACATCGGTATTAACATCGACGCCGAAGAGGCCGATCGTCTGGAGATCTCCCTCGATCTGCTGGAAAAACTGTGCTTCGAACCGGAGCTGGCCGGCTGGAACGGAATCGGCTTTGTTATTCAGGCCTACCAGAAACGCTGCCCGTTTGTGATTGATTCGCTGATCGACATGGCGACCCGCAGCCGCCGTCGCCTGATGATCCGCCTGGTGAAAGGCGCCTATTGGGATAGCGAAATCAAACGCGCGCAGATGGAAGGCCTCGAAGGCTATCCGGTTTATACCCGTAAGGTCTACACCGACGTTTCTTATCTCGCCTGCGCCAAAAAGCTGCTGGCGGTACCGAACCTGATTTATCCGCAGTTTGCCACCCATAACGCCCATACGCTGGCGGCTATCTACCAGTTGGCGGGGCAAAACTACTATCCTGGCCAGTATGAGTTCCAGTGCCTGCACGGCATGGGCGAACCGCTGTATGAGCAGGTCGTGGGCAAAGTCGCCGACGGCAAACTAAACCGTCCGTGCCGTATCTACGCGCCGGTCGGTACCCATGAAACGCTGCTGGCGTATCTGGTGCGTCGTCTGTTGGAAAACGGCGCCAATACCTCCTTCGTTAACCGTATCGCGGATAATACCCTGCCGCTGGATGAACTGGTGGCCGATCCGGTCAGCGCGGTAGAAAAACTGGCGCAGCAGGAAGGCCAGGCCGGCTTGCCGCATCCGAAAATTCCACTACCGCGCGATCTCTACGGTCACGGCCGCAGCAACTCCGCCGGTCTGGATCTGGCTAACGAACATCGTCTGGCCTCCCTCTCCTCTTCGCTGCTTAACAGCGCGCTGCACAAGTGGCAGGCGCTACCGATGCTGGAGCAGCCGGTGGCTGAAGGCGAAATGCAGCCGGTCATCAACCCGGCGGAACCGAAAGATATCGTCGGCTACGTCCGCGAAGCCAGCGATGCGGAAGTGCAGCTGGCGCTGACCAGCGCTATCAATAACGCGCCAATTTGGTTCGCCACCCCGCCGCAGGAACGCGCCGCCATTCTTGAGCGCGCCGCCGTGTTGATGGAAAGCCAGATGCCGACCCTGATGGGGATCCTGGTGCGCGAAGCTGGCAAAACCTTCAGCAACGCCATTGCTGAAGTGCGCGAAGCGGTCGACTTCCTGCACTATTATGCCGGTCAGGTGCGCGACGATTTCGATAATGAAACCCACCGTCCATTGGGCCCGGTCGTCTGTATCAGCCCGTGGAACTTCCCGCTGGCGATCTTCACCGGCCAGATTGCCGCGGCGCTGGCGGCAGGCAACAGCGTGCTGGCCAAACCGGCCGAGCAGACGCCGCTTATCGCCGCGCAAGGCGTGGCGATTCTGCTGGAAGCCGGCGTACCGCCGGGGGTGATTCAACTGCTGCCGGGCCGCGGGGAAACCGTCGGCGCCGCGCTAACCTCAGATGAACGCGTTCGCGGCGTAATGTTTACCGGTTCTACCGAAGTAGCGACGCTGCTGCAGCGCAACATCGCTAACCGCCTTGATGCGCAGGGCCGTCCGACGCCGCTTATCGCGGAAACCGGCGGCATGAACGCGATGATCGTCGACTCGTCGGCGCTCACCGAGCAGGTGGTGATCGACGTACTGGCCTCGGCTTTCGACAGCGCCGGCCAGCGCTGTTCCGCCCTGCGCGTGCTTTGCCTGCAGGAAGAAGTCGCCGACCATACGTTAACCATGCTGCGCGGCGCGATGAGCGAATGCCGGATGGGGAATCCGGGTCGTCTGACCACCGATATCGGCCCGGTAATCGACGCGGAAGCCAAAGAGAATATCGAGCGCCATATTCAGGCGCTGCGCGCGAAAGGCCGCAATGTCTTCCAGGCGGTACGTGAAAATAGCGAAGATGCCCGCGAATGGAATCACGGTACGTTCGTGGCGCCGACGCTTATCGAACTCGAGAGCTTCGACGAACTGAAAAAAGAGGTCTTCGGCCCGGTTCTGCACGTAGTGCGCTATAACCGTAACGAACTGGATAAGCTGGTCGAGCAGATTAACGCCTCCGGCTACGGTCTGACCCTCGGCGTGCATACCCGTATCGACGAAACCATCGCTCAGGTCACCGGCAGCGCGAAAGTCGGCAACCTGTACGTCAACCGCAATATGGTTGGCGCGGTGGTCGGCGTACAGCCGTTCGGCGGCGAAGGGTTATCGGGTACCGGTCCGAAAGCCGGCGGCCCGCTGTACCTGTATCGTCTGCTCTCCAGTCGCCCACAGGACGCGGTCGGCGTCACTTTCGCCCGCCAGGATGCGGAGCGTCCGCTGGACGCCCAGTTGAAAACGCTGCTGGAAAAACCGCTGCAGGCACTGCAGCAGTGGGCGGCTGGCCGTCCTGAACTGCAGGCGCTGTGTCAGCAATACAGCGATCTGGCGCAAAGCGGCACCCAACGTCTGCTGCCAGGGCCAACCGGCGAGCGCAATACCCTGACGCTGATGCCGCGCGAGCGCGTATTGTGCGTGGCGGATAACGAGCAGGACGCGCTGATTCAACTGGCTGCGGCAATGGCGGTTGGCTGTGAAGTGCTGTGGCCGGATAGCGCCCTGCAGCGCGAACTGGCGAAGAAACTGCCGCGTGAGGTCAGTGAGCGCATTCATTTTGCGAAAGCGGATCAGTTGACCAGCCAGGCTTTCGACGCGGTCATTTATCACGGTGATTCCGATCAGTTGCGCGAGCTGTGTGAGCAGGTGGCGGCGCGCGACGGGGCGATTGTATCGGTGCAGGGCTTTGCCCGCGGTGAAACCAATCTGCTGCTGGAGCGCCTGTATATCGAGCGTTCGCTGAGCGTCAACACCGCCGCGGCAGGCGGTAACGCCAGCCTGATGACCATCGGCTAAAACGGGCTCCCCGGTGGCGCTACGCTTACCGGGGCTACATAACCCCGCCAAAGGGTAGCCCGGCCGCCATCCGGGAAATCTACGGCGCGTTCAACTAATGACAGCCGACCACAGCTGTGCTAATTAAGGCTCCCGGACGGGAGCTTTTTTTATGGGAGTAGAACGATGAAACGCACTTTAATTGCCGCCGCGGCCCTCTTGGCCAGCGGCGCGGCGTGGGCGGATGACTGCAGCAACGCCAACACGCAAACCGAAATGAATCAGTGCGCCGCCGCGCAATATCAGGCGGCCGATAAAAAGCTGAATGAGACCTGGCAACAGGCGCTGAAACGCGCCTCCGGCCAACAGCAGGAATTGCTGAAAAAAGCCCAGCAGGCGTGGATTTCCCTGCGTGATGCCGACTGCGCGTTTCTCGCTTCCGGCGCGGAAGGCGGCAGTATGCAACCGATGCTGATAAGCCAGTGCATGACCGATAAGAGCGTCGAGCGCGAAGCCTTCCTCGCCTCGCTGCTTCAGTGCGAAGACGGCGACCAAAACTGCCCGCTGCCGCCAGCTAATTAACGTACGCGGATCCCTTCGATAATCATCCGCTGCACGTTATCCACGGTTTGCTGGAAAAACAACTCATCCTGCAGCGTTGCGCCGGTTACCGCCTCCACCTGAGTGGCGAAATCGGCGTAATGCTGTGTTGTCGCCCAGATCATAAAGATAAGGTGCTGCGGATCGACCGCCGCCAACTTGCCGCTATCAATCCATGACGAGATTATCGCCGACTTTTCATCTATCAACGCCTTCAGATCGCCGGTCAGTTCGCCCATCAGCAGCGGCGCCCCCTGCAGCATCTCCAGACAGAACAGCCTGGAAGCCTGAGGATGATCGCGCGATACCTCAAGCTTGAGGCGAATATATTCGCGGATCGCCACCAGCGGGCTGATATCTTCGCGAAATGCCCGCAGCGGCGCCAGCCAGATGGCGAGGATCCGCTGCAGTACGGCAACGTACAGCGCCTCTTTTGACGGGTAGTAATAGAGTAAATTGGTTTTCGATACGCCGGCCAGTTCAGCGACCTGCTCCAACCGCGTACCGTGAATGCCGAACTGCGAGAAGGTCTCCAGCGCAGCGGCCAGAATGGCCTCTTTTTTGGCGCTCACCGCCTGTGAACGCTTGCCGGTTTTTTTCACGGCGCCCTGTGCCATACGTCTTCTCCTTCAGTAGTCGTCTTCAGCATAGCAAAAGCCCCTCGCCGACACGACCCTGCGCACTCCGATCGCGCATGACTGCCGTTTTTTCGTGCACTGATTTTGACCATTCGGTCCACATTTTTATCCTTAAATCCAGCAACCATTTCACAACACATTAATAACAAACACTTTTTTAAAACTGGCATTACCTTTGCTTTATTTCCACTGCGAGGTGGTTCGGGGAGAGGCAGGATGCCGCACCGCGCAATTTCATCTTCCATGACGACAGAGAGGTAGTTATGAAAATCGGTGTTTTCGTTCCCATTGGTAATAACGGCTGGTTAATTTCCACCCATGCACCGCAGTATATGCCCTCCTTCGAACTGAATAAGGCGATTGTTCAGAAGGCCGAGCACTACCATTTCGACTTCGCGCTCTCCATGATCAAACTACGCGGCTTCGGAGGGAAGACTGAGTTCTGGGATCATAACCTGGAATCGTTCACCCTGATGGCCGGTCTGGCGGCGGTGACTTCGAAGATCGAGATTTATGCCACCGCCGCGACGTTGACGCTCCCTCCGGCCATCGTCGCCCGCATGGCCTCGACAATCGACTCTATCTCCGGCGGACGTTTTGGCGTGAATCTGGTGACCGGCTGGCAAAAACCGGAATATGACCAGATGGGGATCTGGCCCGGCGATGAATACTTCGCCAGTCGCTATGACTACCTGACTGAATACGTTACGGTTCTGCGCGATCTGTGGGGCACCGGGCGCAGTGATTTTAAAGGTGATTACTTCACCATGAACGACTGCCGGGTCAGCCCACGGCCATCGCAGCCGATGAAGGTTATCTGCGCCGGGCAAAGCGACGCCGGCATGGCGTTCTCCGCCCAACACGCCGACTACAACTTTTGCTTTGGCAAAGGGGTTAATACCCCCGCCGCCTTCGCGCCCACCGCCGCACGGATGATGCAGGCGGCGGAAAAAACCGGCCGCGACGTCGGCTCCTACGTGCTGTTTATGGTGATCGCCGACGAAACTGACGAAGCGGCCCGCGCTAAATGGGAACACTACAAGGCCGGCGCGGATGAAGAGGCGCTGGCATGGCTGACCGAACAGAGCCAGAAAGATACCCGCTCCGGCAGCGATACCAACGTCCGCCAGATGGCCGACCCCACCTCCGCGGTCAACATCAATATGGGCACCCTCGTCGGCTCCTATGCCAACGTCGCCCGTATGCTCGATGAGGTGGCGGCGGTCCCCGGTACCGACGGCGTACTGCTGACCTTCGATGATTTCCTGCAGGGCATTGACGCCTTCGGCGAACGTATTCAGCCGCTGATGCGCTGCCGTGACCATATTGCTCCCATTACCCGCGAGGTGGCCTGATGATTACCCTTCCCGCTCGCCCGGAATCGCTGACCTTGTCGCCGCGGCACAGCGCGCTGATCGTGGTCGATATGCAAAACGCCTATGCAAGCCAGGGCGGATATCTGGATCTCGCCGGTTTTGACGTCTCCGCCACCCGGCCGGTTATCGATAATATTAATCTCGCAGTGGCCGCCGCCCGCGCCGCCGGCATGTTAATTATCTGGTTCCAGAATGGCTGGGACGAACAGTATGTGGAAGCCGGCGGCCCCGGCTCGCCGAATTACCATAAATCCAACGCGCTGAAGACCATGCGCCAACGCCCGGAACTACAGGGCAAGCTGCTGGCAAAAGGCGGTTGGGATTATCAACTGGTTGACGAATTACGGCCCCGGGAGGGCGATATCATCCTGCCGAAACCGCGCTACAGCGGCTTTTTCAATACCCCGCTCGACAGCATTCTACGCAGCCGCGGTATTCGCCACCTGGTGTTCACCGGCATCGCCACCAACGTCTGCGTCGAATCGACGCTGCGCGATGGTTTCTTCCTCGAATACTTCGGCGTGGTGCTGGAGGATGCCACCCATCAGGCAGGTCCCGCCTTCGCGCAACAGGCGGCGTTATTCAACATTGAAACCTTTTTCGGCTGGGTCAGCGACGTCGGCAGCTTCTGTCGCGCCATAGAACCCGACGCCCCGCTCGCTTTTACCGAGGAGAAACGCTATGCCTAAACAGGTGATTATTCCCCCCGGCACCGCTACGCCGATTGCCCCCTTTGTTCCAGGGACGCTCGCCGACGGAGTGGTATATGTCTCCGGCACTCTGCCGTTCGATAAGCAAAACAATGTGCTCTACCCCGGCGACCCAAAGGCGCAAACCCGTCACGTGCTGGAGATTATCAAAAGCGTTATCGAAACGGCGGGGGGCAGTATGGCGGATGTGACCTTCAACAGTATCTTTATCACCGACTGGCAAAATTACGCCGCGATTAACGAGGTTTACGCCGAGTTTTTCCCCGGTGATAAACCGGCGCGTTTCTGTATTCAGTGCGGGCTGGTGAAACCCGATGCGCTGGTGGAAATTGCCAGCGTCGCCCATATCGGTACTCCAACATGATGAGGCTCAATATCGCCCCGCCGCCGTGGCCCGGCGCGCCGGTGGTGGTGCTGAGCGCCGGGCTTGGCGGGGGTAGCGCGTACTGGCTGGCGCAGCGGGCGGCGCTGGAACAGCATTATCAACTGGTGTGCTATGACCATAACGGTACCGGGGAGAACCGCGGCCCGTTGCCGGAAAATTACAGCATGGCGACGATGGCGCAGGAGCTGTTCAGCGCCCTGCAGGCGGCGGGCATCATGCGCTTCGCGCTGGTTGGCCACGCCCTGGGGGCGCTGATTGGGATGCAGTTGGCGCTCGACTATCCGCGCGCGGTCAGCGCGTTGGTGCTGGTAAACGGTTGGCTAACGCTTTCCCCGCATACCCGCCGCTGCTTTCAGGTCCGCGAACGCCTGCTGCATGCCGGCGGCGCCCAGGCGTGGGTCGAGGCTCAGCCGCTGTTTCTCTATCCGGCGGAGTGGATGGCGGCCCGCCTGCCGCGTCTTGAAGCGGAAGACGCGTTGGCTATTAGCCATTTCCAGGGCAAGGAGAATCTACTGAAAAGGCTGCAGGCCCTGAAACAGGCGGATTTTTCGCGCCGCGCGGCGGCTATCGCCTGCCCGACGCTCATCATCAGCGCCACCGACGACCTGCTGGTCCCCGCCTCCTGCTCGCGAATGCTGCAGGCGGCGATTCCCGGTAGCCGACTCGTGGAAATGGCCTGGGGCGGCCATGCCTGTAACGTTACCGACAGCGACACTTTTAACCCTATTTTACGCGACGGCCTGACGACCCTGCTGCCGGTCGCCGAGGAGAATATATGAGCGAAGCAATCAACCAAAAGGCTTGCGAGACCCTATTCACCCATGCCCGAACTTACAACGGCTGGCGGGATCTCGCGGTTAGTGACCAGCAACTGCGGGCAATTTACGACCTGATGAAATTGGGCCCGACCTCGGCCAACTGTTCACCGGCGCGAATCGTTTTTGTGCGCAGCGCCGAGGGCAAAGCGAAACTCCGCCCAACGCTCTCCAGCGGCAATGTGGAAAAAACCATGCAGGCGCCGGTCACCGCCATCGTGGCCTGGGATAACGCGTTTTACGAGCGCCTGCCCGCGCTGTTTCCGCACGGCGACGCCCGGAGCTGGTTTACTTCCAGTCCGCAGCTGGCCGAGGAAACCGCCTTTCGCAACAGCTCGCTGCAGGCAGCGTATCTGATTTTCGCCTGCCGCTCGCTGGGCCTCGACACCGGCCCGATGTCGGGGTTCGACCGCGAGAAAGTCGATGCGGCGTTTTTCGCCAACAGCGGCTGGAAAAGCAATCTACTGGTGAATATCGGCTATGGCGACCCCGGCAAATTGTACGACCGGCTGCCGCGCCTGAGTTTTGATGAAGCCTGCCTGCTGGCATAAGGAGACGGTAATGAACGTAGCGGATCAACACAGTTTTCGTGACGCCATGGCCCATGTCGGCGCGGCGGTCAACATTATCACCACCGAAGGGCCTGCCGGGCGCGCCGGTTTTACCGCCAGCGCGGTATGCAGCGTAACCGATACCCCGCCGACGCTGCTGGTGTGCCTCAACCGTTCGGCTTCGGTCTGGCCGGTATTCAGCGAACATCAGGCCCTTTGCGTCAATACCCTCGCGGCCGGACAGGAGGCCCTGTCGACGCTCTTTGGCGGTAAAACGGCAATGGATGAGCGCTTTGCCGCCGCCGACTGGCAAACCGGCGCGACCGGCTGCCCGCGGCTGAAAGAGGCGCTGGTCAGTTTCGACTGCCGCATCGACCAGCGGCTACAGGTCGGCACCCATGACATTCTGTTTTGCCAGGTTGTAGCTATCGCCCGCCAGCCGGAACCGCGCGGCCTGATGTGGTTTGACCGCGGCTATCACACGCTTATGCGGCCCGTTTGTTAACCTCTCACCCGGGATATCATCATGGCACTCTTCGATTTTCCTCGCTGGCAGTTAACCACCCCCGCCGCGGATGCCGGCGTTGTCGCCCCGGATGAACGTTTATCCGCCGGGCAAACGCTGATCATGGGCGTGCAGCACGCCGTGGCGATGTTTGGCGCGACCGTATTGATGCCTTTATTGATGGGGATTGACCCCAACCTGGCTATCCTGCTGTCGGGGGTGGGCACTCTGCTGTTCTTTGTCGTCACCGGCGGCCGGGTACCGAGCTATCTTGGCTCCAGCGCCGCCTTCGTCGGCGTGGTCATCACCGTGACCGGCTTTACGGGCCAGGGGTTGAATCCTCATCTCAGCATCGCCCTCGGCGGCATTATCGCCTGCGGGCTGCTCTATACCCTGATCGGTCTGGTGGTGATGAAAATCGGTACCGGCTGGATAGAGCGACTGATGCCGCCCGCGGTAACCGGCGCGGTGGTGATGGCGATCGGTCTAAACCTGGCGCCGATTGCCGTGCACAGCGTTTCCGCCAACGCCTTCGACAGCTGGATGGCGATGCTGACGGTGCTTTGTATCGGCGCCGTCGCGGTCTTTACCCGAGGACTGCTGCAGCGTCTACTGATCCTGATGGGGCTTATTATCGCCTGTGCGCTCTATGCGCTGCTGGCCAACGGATTCGCTCTTGGTAAACCGCTGGATTTTGCCCCTGTCGCCCAGGCGGCGTGGTTTGGCGTCCCGCACTTTACTTCCCCCACCTTTGACAGCCAGGCGATGCTGCTGATTGCGCCGGTGGCCATCATTCTGGTGGCGGAAAACCTGGGGCATTTAAAGGCCGTATCGGGAATGACGGGGCGCAATCTGGATCCCTGGATGGGGCGCGCGTTTGTCGGCGACGGGCTGGCGACCCTGCTTTCCGGCGCCTGCGGCGGTAGCGGCGTCACCACCTATGCGGAGAACATCGGCGTTATGGCGGTGACCAAAGTCTATTCAACGCTGGTGTTTGTCGCCGCGGCGCTGATCGCCATCCTGCTCGGTTTTTCTCCCAAGTTCGGCGCCCTGATTCATACGATCCCAGGCCCGGTCATTGGCGGCGCGTCAATCGTGGTCTTTGGTTTGATTGCGGTCACCGGGGCGCGGATATGGGTGCAGAATCGGGTCGATCTCAGCCTGAATGCGAATTTAATCATGGTGGCGGTGACGCTGGTTCTGGGCGCAGGCGATTTTACCTTGTCGCTGGGGGGCTTTCGCCTTGGAGGGATTGGGACGGCGACTTTCGGCGCTATTTTACTGCATGCGTTGCTTAACCGCCGTCAGCATCAGGAAAAGGTGGCAAAAGCCACTACGGTATAATCAGGGTTCGCCCCGGCGACGCGCGCCGGGGCCATAATTAGGGCTCGCGCCGATCCGCAAGTTCTGGCGCTTCCTCTGCCGCAATCTGCGGCCGCGATTTTTTCTTCCACTTCAGCTCGCTGACCAGCACTCCGGCGAGAATAAACAGACAGCCCACCAGCGCCAACAGCGGCAGACGCTCGCCGGCGATACGACCAAACACGCCAGCCCAAACCGGCTCGCCGGTATAAATCAGCGTCGCCCGCGTCGGCGATACGCTACGCTGCGCCCAGTTCATGGTGACCTGAATAATGGCGCTGAAAATCCCCAGTCCCAGCGCGACGGCCAGCAGTTCCGGGCGCATCGGCGGGATAGACTCCCCAGCCGGCCCCATCGCGGCAAAAGCCACCAGCGAGGCAGTCGCCAGCTGTACCACCGTCACCCGGCGCACATCAACCTGACGCGCCCACGCGCTGATTAAAATGATTTCGGCAGCGATAGCCACCGCGCTTGCCAGGGTAATCATTTCGCCAATCCCCAAAGCCAGCAGATTGTTTTCCGGCCCCGCCAGCAGGATCAGCCCGATAAACGCCAACACGATGCCCACGCAGGACATGACGCCAGGCATGCGCCCAAGACACAGCCACTGCAACAGCGGCACCAGCGGTACATACATGGCGGTAATAAACGCCGATTTACTGCTGGAGATGGACTGTAAGCCCCAGGTTTGCAGGCTGTAGCCGAGCGCAATCGCCACGCCGATCGCCACACCGGCCTTAACCTCAAGCCAGGTCAGGCCGCGTAACGTACGCAGCGACAGTAGCGCCACCGCCAGCGCGGCGGTGGCAAAGCGCAGGCCGACGAAGAAAAACGGCCCGCTAAAGTTCACGGCGTACTGTACGGCAAGAAAGGTACCGCCCCAGAACATGGTGATCACAATCAGGATCAGTTCCTGCGGCGTTATCGAGAGTTTGAGCGAAGACATGAGGCGACCAATAGCAATAAATAGCTAACCAGTTTCGCAGGCGCTTCAGGCCGAAAGCAACACCCATAGACAAAAAAACCGCCGACATACGTCGGCGGCGAGGGTGATGCGGCAGGGTCGGGGGAGATTAACACCGCATCATAAAAGACAGTCCCGGCTAGCTATTGCGATTGCCGTGACTATTTTTACCCCCTTTTTTGCCAGCTTCCGAGGCGCGTTGAGGATCGTTTTTAAAGTTCCCCCCGCTGTGCTGGCCACCTTTACGACCTGCTTCTGATGCTCTGGCACGATCTTCGGCAAAATTGCCGGAACCGCCACGATGGTTTGCCATTACTGACCTCCATTGGGTTTGACATCATATTGCATTAGGTGAGTTCTGGGCCTAAGCCCCCGCGGCATATGGCATGGCCATTATGCATCGCGTGCTTATAAGCGTAGTAAATGAAACTCATTCCCCAAGCAAATAGTCACATTCCGCAACATTTAATCGTCAAAACCAGACGCCAGCGGCGATCGCAACCGCTAAGCATTTCTTCTTACAGCTGAAATCAGCCCTGCGCAAAATGTATCTATTTGCTACGAGGCATGTTGCAAATTAATCTTTGCCATTTTGTTATAAATCAAACAAATGTTTGTTGGATTTGCACTCTGCGCCACAGGTCTTATCTTTATAGGTAGCCAGTCGTTTGGCTGGACAATTACGCAACCGAGGAGTGATGCAAATGGCTAAAATTCTGGTGCTTTATTATTCCATGTATGGACACATCGAAACCATGGCTCATGCCGTTGCCGAAGGGGCAAATAAAGTTGACGGCGTTGAGGTGGTTGTGAAGCGCGTGCCGGAAACTATGCAGGCTGAAGCGTTTGCCAAAGCAGGCGGGAAAACACAAAATGCGCCCGTCGCCACACCGCAGGAACTGGCGGAGTATGATGCCATCATCTTTGGTACCCCTACCCGTTTCGGCAATATGTCGGGACAGATGCGCACCTTCCTGGATCAGACCGGCGGCCTGTGGGCTTCCGGCGCGCTGTATGGCAAAGTCGCCAGCGTCTTTAGTTCAACCGGTACCGGCGGCGGCCAGGAGCAGACAATTACCTCAACCTGGACTACCCTTGCCCATCATGGGATGATCATTGTGCCGATTGGCTACGGCGCGCAGGAGCTGTTTGATATCTCCCAGGTGCGCGGCGGCACGCCATATGGCGCAACCACCATCGCAGGCGGCGACGGCTCCCGTCAGCCAAGCCAGGAAGAGCTGGCTATCGCTCGCTACCAGGGTGAGCACGTCGCCAATGTAGCTGTGAAATTACACGGCTAACCTTCAACAGGAGGAGTTGCATGCCGAATCAAGAAGCGAAGGCCCACCACGTGGGCGAATGGGCAAGCTTACGTAATACCTCTTTGGAAATCGCCGAAGCCATTTTCGAACTCGCGAATTACGATGAAAAGCTGGCGGAGAAAATTTGGGAAGAAGGCAGCGATGAGGTGCTGTCGCGAGCTTTCGCCAAAACCGATAAAGACAGCCTCTTCTGGGGCGAACAGACCATCGAACGTAAAAACGTCTGATAGCGCAATTGCGCGGGCATTGCGCCCGCGCTCATTCATCACCCGGACTGCTCCGGGTTTTTTGTTTTATTTTGCCGCCTCGTTCATGACCTTTTTGAACGTCTCCAACGGGCAGAATCCCTGGTCATCAACCGGACAACCGTTAAGCGCCAGCGTGACCCGCTGCGGTGGAGATTGCAGGCTCAAAGCATCCGCGTTGCGCAGCTGTTCAGTGCTTTGATAGACATACTCAATCTTCATTAAATCGCGATTGCTGCCGCTATCGTGCCAGCGCTGGAACAGCAGCTTGCCGCCGATGGGGGTGCGCTCATACTGGCCGGGTAACTGGTAGGGTTTAAAGTCCAGCGCCGTCAGCAGCGAAGCGATGTTGGAATCATGCCCGACCAGCAGCGTCACTTTCGCCTTAGCGGCGCCATCGCCCACCAGCGCATTATCGATATATTTAACCAGCGGCTTAGCGACGTTGCGCGCCACTTCCGCGGAAGTAAACAGACTATCCTGATAGCCATTTTTCAGCTTTGACAGCACCTGCCACTGCTTATCGCTGGCAATTTCGCCCCACGCCACCTGATCCTTCGGAAAACCTTCGTAGTACTGCAGGGTGAAGGCATCCACCAGCGAGTTACCGACCTTCAGCGGCCCGGAAACACCTGGCTCCTGCTGATATTTGGCGCTAAAGGTATCTTTACCGTCGCTAAGCGAGCAGACATGCTTTTCTTTACAGGATGGCGAATTACGATAGTCGGTCATCTCTTCCAGCAGCTTGTAGCTCTCAGCGAGCTGCATCCCCTGACGCTCTTTTTCCATTGCCTGCACCGCTTTTTGCGCGAATTCGGCTGAATCGTCAGTAATGACCGGGTTGAACGTGGGATCCATCGTTCCCATCTGCGGTTGATGATGCACAGGCACCCCGCAGCCAGGGAAAGCGCCGGTAATAAAGAACTGCGCGGTGGCGACGGTGCGCTGCAGGCTATTAGCGTAGGCGTAGACGGCATTTTCCGGCGGGCATTCGCCGCTGGTCACCAGCTTCTGCTGCGCCAGCCACTCACGCATATAGTGGCCCATATAGACCTCCAGCACGCCGCCTTTGGTGGTTAACTGGCCGCCTGGCACATCCCACTGCGGCCAGGATTTCGGCGTCGACTGCTCAAGTACGCTGCCGTTATTGGCCAGCGGCGCGCGCAGGTTGTGGCGGCTCATGATCAGCACCTGTTGCAGTTGATACCCTTCCGGCGCAACGGCGTCCTGCGCCTGGGCGCCGGCGGATAACAATACGGCCCCGGCCACCGCGGCGGCGAGTAGACTTTTTTTCATCCCTTCATCCTCAGTCATTTATTATCATCGCCATCATTGTGACGGATTTATGACATTTTTGCGGGCAATGGCTCACAAACTGAGGCGTCGGTCGCTTTTTTAACACTTCAGAGATGGCCGGGAGCGGCAGATTCAGGACCGTAGATACGGTTATCGGTTGGCAACTTTCTTAAGGAGTTTTCCCGGACGCGGCGCGTTGCGCCTTCTCCGGGCTACCAAATCGCACAGCGCTGTAGCCCCGGTAAGCGGCAGCGCCACCGGGGATTTGAGGCCGCAACACCGGCAGTTTCAGCCTGCATGGTGAATAAATTAACGGCAGGTCGCCCGGATAAAGCGCAAGCCATAACCCGCGAGTACCTCAGTTGGTATGATCTTAACCGCTACCGAAGGCATAAAACAGAGTCAGGATGAGTGTCGCAGAGGGAGTGGCGAAAGCGGCTACCTATTCCGGTAATGGCACCGCCGCCAGCGTACAAATCGCTTCATGTTCGCCGCCCCGGCGGTCGACCATCACCACTTTATCTCCGGCCTTTTTACCTTCGCAGGGTTTTAACACCTGCTCGACAATTCGTTCGCGAACCTGTTGGCTTTCCGACTGCGCCCAACTGGCAAAAGCCGTCAGCATAAGCGCCGAAGCAAGCAGGCCGGCGAGACTTGTTTTAAACATGCATTACTCTCAGAAAATTCTCATTCAACGGTTAGCGTAACAGCCGCAATCCCATCCGTCTGTAAAATGACTTAACGGAGTGTTACATCAGACGCTAAGGCGCGCACATAGCGTCACAATACATTAACACCATCAATATTTTAACATAATGAGCCATGCTGGATGCCTTTGGCACTTTTAGGTCATCTTTCGGAAACATCCCGATGTTATCGTCTTCGTGAGGCGTTATTTTTTCTTCTGTTTAAACAAATTATTAGGTTAATTTATGTCGGGTTTCTTGCTCTTTATCGTGGCGATCGCTCTACTGGGTGTCGCCGTTTACAGCCTGGTGTCTTACATCAAAGAACGTCGCGCCGGTCAGTTGCCAACCGATAAAAAAAAGAAATAACTTCACTTTGCCAATCTTTACACCCGGGCTGCGTATTACCAGGGAAGAAGCCGATCTCATGGTCGGCTTCTTCCCGTCTATACAATAAGATTCAGCTCAATACCCCATATGTTGATATGCCTTATTGACGGCTAAAACAGTCAATGACAAACCAGCGCCAAAAGCGATAATTGCAGGAATGGCTATACTCGCCACGATCCACAGCGTAGAGATATGTTCAGGTTTAGGCGTAAAACTCACATTATAAAACAGCCACGAAATCATCAGGCCTCCCGATACTATAACGCTGTGCACAACAGGTGGTATCGTATGGCCCCACTTAGCTTTGTCGGGTAAATTCGTCTTCTTTGAAGACAAGGAAGTAATAGCAAACTTGTTATTTTCAGATGTCGCCACCAGCTGCTCGCCTTGCGCATATCTAACGGCATCGGCAGCCAGCGCCAAAGCCAGCCATCGATAACCGGCACTCTTTTCCCCTAGTGAGGCCTCCATATCCAGGCGTTCTGACGCCAGATTTTTTGCATCTAACGCCTGCAATAATGGGTATTTATCCACTCTGGACAATCCTGTATACCACAGTGTTTTAGGTGCAATAACGGACTCAACCTCCAGATAGACCGGCATCTTTTCTTCTACATCAGTAACGCCGGACATCGGCTGATAAAGATATACCGGCTTTTCGCCTGCTCCTCTGACATAGTGATTAGTGAACAAAAACGCACAGGCGCTTTCCATGCTTTTAGAATCGCTATCTTCTTCATGCATATCGACAGTAATGACGATTCGGTTAATGACGTTGTCATCGGGCGCAGCGATCCATTTATCCACCATGCCGTACTCCGGACACTCGGTAAGGTATTCGATTTCACAGGCGTTGGCGTTAGGGATATTCAGATGCTCCAGCACCCTCCTCAATGCATCTACACAGAAGTTATCTCCCCCACGTACCCAGACGATAATTTCAATTCCGCGGTAATTATTACCGTTCAACATCATAGCCATTGGGGTAAGCAATTTCGTGAAAATTTGCTCATTACGGGTCTGCTCGAAAAGATCTTCAATTTCTATCCTGAGTGGGGTTTTCGGCGCTAACGGAAACTCCCCTTCCAGTTTCAGCATATTGAGCGCAGGCTGTTCTAAAGGGGTTAGAGCAGTCCAGGCGGCTAGCGCGATATTTTTTCGGGCATAGGTTTTAAGCTCCACCTCCCAGGATTTGGCAATATATTTGCGTATTTCTGCGTAACACACTGTCGCACTCAATACCATCTTCACGAAGAACAATATCGTGGTCAAAACACAGGCAGGAAGTAAAACGGAAGGAATGAAGAACTCAAACGTGACAGGTTTATTTGCAGGCCAGACTAGCGCCTGTATAAACAGGCATACCGCGATAAGCGCTACATAAATCATCACGACAGCCAATACAGGCATCTCATCCTGAATATCTTCCTGCTCAGAATATAGCCACCATTCCATTACACCGCTCCCGCAGTTTGTAGCGTCGTTCGTATCGCGCATCCACATTCAGCTTTACAGCCATCCACCACCACACCGCGACCGTTCATCGTCCAAAAGGGGTGGCACTCAGTAATATCGAAAGTCCCTTTGTGCGTAGCACACTGAACTTTGTCACCTTTCAGGGTGACAGGGGTTCCCATAAATTCAGCACCGGATGATGTGATCACTTTTCCTCCGCCCGCCAGCGGATCATTTAACCTAATGACACCTTTCATTATTTTTGCTCCCTTAACGTCCTGCATCCATATCACAACGCATATGATCCCAACCGGTATAGCCTTTTACTTCGGGTACTCTGTCGGGGAGCCCCTGGTAGTTGGTGTGGAATTTTGCCGTATCGTTCTCAAGTCCTTGTTTGGTCATATAAACCATACCCCATGACCAACCTGGAAACTGGGGGGTTATAGTGTGAGTTTCCCCTTCAATGACATATTGGATACCCGGGCCACCAGCCGCCAGACGCGGATCGTCGAACGGTTTGGACGACATATACAGTCGGTGCTTCGTCTGCAAAAAACCCTGGTCGTTGACGACGGTGAAAGAGAGAACATCATCTCGAGGGGGAGAATTCATCCCATCCGGCTCGTTATAACCCGGCGAATATCCGACAGGACTCCAGGTTTGACCGTTATCTTTCGAGACAATAAACCCATCTATTTCCCAGTTAGGAATAGCAATATAGCGATCAGAAGGGTGGATAAATTTTTTGGTATATATTCTGTAAAATTGGCTAACTGGTTCGGTGTGAATCCCCCTCAGTGTATCCGTGTACCAGAGTTCGCCTTCACAGCCCCAACCCTTCAGCTCCAGATAACGATAGTCATCGAAACGATAAATAACCTGCGTCGGCGGCTGTTGCGCCTGACATCCAACGACCATAAACATGGCCGCCAGAGCGGTGAATAATCCTTTCATGCCTATCTCCCTGCATCCATATCACAACGCATATGATCCCAGCCGGTGTAGCCTTTTACTTCGGGTACTCTGTCGGGGAGTCCCTGGTAGTTGGTGTGGTATTTTGCCGTATCGTTCTCAAGTCCTTGCTTCGTTATGTAATCCATACCCCACGAAGGCCCCGGGGATTGCGGAGTAATAGTGTGAGTTTCCCCTTCAATGACATATTGGATACCCGGGCCACCAGCCGCCAGACGTGGATCGTCGAACGGTTTGGACGACATATACAGTCGGTGCCTGGTCTGCAAAAAACCCTGATCGTTGACGACGGTGAAAGAGATAAGGTCATCATATGGGGGGGACGAATCACCGTTTGGCTCATTTTCTCTGGGAGCAAATGAGGATGGATACCACGTTTTTCCGTAGTCCTTTGACACTATAAACCCCGCGGAATCCCAAGTTGGCAGCGCAATGTAACGCTCAGACGGATGAATAAATTTTTTAGTATATATTCTGTAAAATTGGCTAACTGGTTCGGTGTGAATCCCCCTCAGTGTATCCGTGTACCAGAGTTCGCCCTCACAATCCCAGCCTTTCAGCTCCAGATAACGGTGGTCATCGAAACGATAAATGACCTGCGTCGGCGGCTGTTGCGCCTGACATCCAACGACCATAAGTATGGCCGCCAGAACAGTCCCTGATGTGTATCTCTGCTTCATAAATATTCCCTAGATATCGAGCGCTGACCGTTGGTTTCCGATACCCAGTTCCCTGTCACTTTTGGGTTTCGGCATCTCCCACTGCAGGTTTGCCACTTCCTGATTACCGGCAGCCAGGTCGCGGGATGGCCTCACCCTGGTCGCATTGTTAAATTCGTTTACTACCCCAAAATCCCCTTTCGGCAATATCTCGTCAGGCTTGTTCATGTAGAATTTCGTTTCCTGAAGGTTTAACTTTCCATTCTGGTAGTATTCTTTAGCCTGAGGGTATTTATTCAAAGGATCGCGCCAGTCTGCACGATGCAGTAGATCTTCCCAGAACTTACCCGCTTTATAGTCAAATGAACGACATGGACCAATTGCCAGGTCAAACGCCATAGCATGGGATGGGGCAAATTCGCTCATAACGATCGATGAGTGCTGGCTGTAACCCACCGGGTCGGCTTTCTGCCATTCGTTTTCAAGCTCTTCGCGAGGTTTAAGCCATGTCAGCGTAAGTTGAGAAAAGTCTTTCGTTCCAATGACCTCACCATGAATAACTTCTACCTTTCGCTCATAGCTTTCCATTTTCAGCTCATCCGCCGTCAGAATATGGCCAGGGCGCCAACTCAGGCTTGCGTAACGGCTAAGCGAATAGGTGGCGCTGCGAGTTCGTTTGATAGCGTAGGCTTTTGCTGAATAGGAGATATAGGCATCCGGACTGTCCGGATCGATATACGCGGTATACGGTTTATCGCTCGTTTTCGGATCATTGTCCGGATGGTTATCCTGCCCCTGCAGTTTAAAGACGAACGGCTGCGGCAGTTCTTCTCCATTAACGATAACATCATGCGCGGTATAAGCCGTGTTGGTGAGAGAGCTATATTCCGCATCCCCTTTATGTGATGGCGGTAACTCAAAAGGCTTTCCGGTCGGGGCGATTCCGGTCTGCCCATGCTGATAGAACACCCGTTGATACAGATTGGGAATAGCACTGGCTATGTTCCTGGGGATCCCCCGCCAGCCAATTCCCTGAATATTCTTCAGCGATACCGTGCCATCGTTTGGACAGAAATAGTTATAGACCTTGCCATTATTGTCCCGACGGTACTTTTCATCCTGCCGCAGTGGGCTATCTGACGCTTTTCGTAACGTACAGGCCCCTTCCATTGCCAGCAGGTTAGCTTCTGATATTTCACCTCCTTTGTACTGAGTTGCCATCAACGCACAAAAATTTTTAAAGGTCGTTTGCCGGGCGTTATCCGTCTGGTGGTGCCCGGGCTGAATATCTTCACTCAGACGCCCTTCCAGCGAATACGGCGAATGGTTCAAAATGACACAGTTAACTGGATCATATCCGGCCTGTTTTACCAGCATATTTGCCAGCATGGTGATGATCGTACCCTGACTATGCGCGACGATGTTAATTACATCATTTGCCGTCGTCAGATCACGTCGGATTGTCAGGATTAAATCGGCCAGACGTTGCGCGGCAAAAAACTGATAAATACGATGTGGATTAGGGAAAATAGGGTGCGTAAAATCACCGCCGTTCATGTACAGCGTGCTAAATCCAGCTGCGGCTAGCGCTACCCCTCCCGCACCCGGTCCGAGCATATCCGGGATGTTCGTTGTGGCGTTCGCGAACGTCCCGCCCCCTTTGGCAAAGTTAACATCAAGGGCATTTTTAAAGTTGTCGTTCTGGTACTTAAACCTACCTTTGCCATCGTTACCCAGTTCAGCTTTCTTATCGGCGTTATCTTCCTGGTAAGCGTCAAACGGCAGGTGCGCGCTGTCTTGTAGCTTGCTGACCTCATTCCGGTAACGCTGTTGATCGCCCATGTACTCTTCACGCGTGACAGGCTTATACCCCCAATAGAACGGGATGATGGGGGAACGGCCGGGAACGGTGATTCGGTAGTCTTTCCATTCGTGGGCGTAAAAATCCGGCCGATTAAGCCGTTTCTTCAGTCCGGCAATAATCCCCTTCTCCTGATTCTGGTACGCCTCGCCGACGTCGTTCACGCCATGGACCAAAATCACTATCCCCGGCATCGGTCGGGGAATGCCAACCCTGCAGGTCTGCGCCTCCAGCCCCAGCGGTTTATGCACTCCTACATCATTCTCAGACACAATACGCGGGCAATACGGCTTCTTTTTCTCGCCAGCCATTACAGTACCTCCAGTTTGTACGAATCAAGATCGGCCGAATCGAGCAATGGATAGCAACCATTGCTGTCCGTCTCGCCCTCGAGCACTTCGCCGGTTGAGCTCTTGAGCCTGAAAGGACGATTCGCCAGAACCTGTTCCGGATCGTCAGAAGCATGCAGTTGATAGCGACGCGTAAAGGTTCCTTTATCAAAGGCAGGTGCTTGCACCTGCGCGCTTTCTGGCCCCAGATACCTGAGATTCGGCCCTTTAATATCGACCCCGACAGGAGAGAAAATCTCAACCTGGCCATCAGGGCTGATACGGATCCCGCCGCCTCCGCACACCAGTTGTATGCCCTGTTTGGCGCTGCCATGCAGTCTCCCGTCCGTACTGGTTAGCGTAAAATCCTGCTGAGAGAGCATATGTATGGCGCCGCGCTGCGCCTGCGTGGTGATATCCCCGGCGCCGGCAACCATCTGAATACCTAGCTTGCGGGCAAACAATGAGAGTTTTTCGCCAACGGCCAGCGAGAATTTCTTCATCACGTTCATACTGGCGTGACGACCTGCCGTCGTAATCACATCCTGTCCGGCGGACAGTTGCAGACTTTCCGGGGTCACATGCGCCTGTCCTTGCCCGCCATAGGTCAGCAGACCTGCACCGCTGAGTTTATTCAGCGTCTGGCCGAGCGTATTTTGCCGATCGGTATCCACATTACTGGCGCCGGCCGTTAGTGCGCTTTGTTGCAATGTCATTGCCAGCGAGAGCGCTTTTTCCAGTTGCGTAATCGCGGCGGTCATATCCAACTGCTGCCCCTGGGCCCGCGGCTGCGCTTGCGTGGTGATCATCACCCCCTTTGCCGCACGCAAAGCCATCCAGTCATCGGTACGGGCCTCCAGCCCTTCCCCGCGTTTTTTTCCTTCCGCATCGACAAGGTGGCCCAGATTGAGTTGCCCCTTGCCGTGCTCCGTCGAAATCTTGATATGCTCCTTACCCCGGCGGTCCTCCAGACGGATTTTGTTCAGCGCTGCCGTGCGGATAATATTGCGGGTATCATTACGGTTTGTGACCAGATCGGGGCGAGCGCCGTCATGCATCACATGCGCAATGAAAGGCCTGTCCGGGTCGCCACCTTCAAAGGCAATGGCAACTTCCGTCCCATCCAGCAACGGAAAATGAAAACCGTAAGTGTCGCCGGCGTAAGGCCTGCCCAGCCGGACGAGTGCGCTTTCAAAGCCGCTGCGTTTTTCATTGAGATCAAAATCAAACTTCACGCAGTAACGCCCCCTGGCATCCACCCCGGCATACGTTTTATCCCTTCCGATAGAGGCCACCCGCGCGGGCACCGTACCGGCAATGACAGGTCGCGACAGATACTCCGGTCGAAAGTTGTATCCTGACAGATACGGAATGCCGGCGAGCTGCGCGTGATAATGCCGGGCTCGACTGCCCGTAATCGTCATGGTGGTAATCAAAAAACCCGGTTTGAAGCCGTCTGGTACCGGCCCAGTAAGGTGAAACATAACGCCAGGCCGCAGCGCCGGATCGCTGGTTGTTGCACTGAGCCGGCTCTGCTCATTCAGTAGACGTTCATAGCGTAGGCGGGCGTAAAACGTGGCCGTCTCAGCTTCTGTTGCGTGAAAATCGCCGTCTGCGAGGTAATGATCGGCGTAGTGATACTCTCCCCCGGACGTAATCCCCTCCGGGATATCATTATTGATAATGGTTTTAACAGCTTGTGGAGAATACGGATCGCGATAGTTGTAGGTGCGTACTAATACCTGTTCAGGAATCAGCGAGTGCTGCTCTTCCAGATCGGTCACATACTCGTCATAGCTGGTCATCCCGGAATAGCAGACGTAGGGGAGTTTTTTATCGCGGTAAATGTATCGACTGTCAGAGTCAGCAAAAATCACCCCGGTTTCCGTCTGAACCTTATGGTGATTCTCAAAACGAAACCAGATGCCAATTTCAGCCAACAGCCGACGAATAAACTGCAGATCCGTTTCTTTCCACTGAATAATCATTTCCCTTCGAGGATAGGTGTAACTCAGCCTGTCGAAATCGATATTATAGCCTTTGAAGTAGCCGCTATTTTTCATGAGTTGCGTAACAACTTCCGGCACGGTGACATCCGTATACACCGCTGAGCGATAATTTTTATCCAGCAGCGCAAGCTCATGCTCCAGCACGCACTCATATAGCGCCTCATCTGAGGACGACTTCAGGCGGGTAAATTGTGTTATAACGCCGTTAATCTGACGTACCGGTAACCAGGCAGCCTCGTTCTGCCAACGCACGTTCGGATTAGGCGCCCGAAGATAAAACTGCGCGATCTGATTGAGAACAGCTCCGGCGGGGATATTGTCATCGGCACTGGTAAAACGGATGATATAACGATACGGTTTACTGAGCGTCTCTTCGCCTATAAAAGAATGCACATCGACAGCCGTACTTTTGCTTCGCGGAAAGTAAAGCAAATAACGGTTTAATGTATCCTGTAATTGAATTATTTTAGTTTGTTCTGTCATAACCAAATATCCTTTTGATAAAACAGCACTGACCAAAAATAATACGCCCAGCAACACAAAATTAAAATATAAGTTTATTATCCCATAATATATAATATTACCGGCCCATTATATTCACAGCGGAAATAAAAACCGTTCATTTAAAGTCGACAAAAAAACAAAAGATGGGGTAAAAGCAGATATTCAAGTCATTAAAAAGGGCTCCATGATAAACATGGAGCCCTTTTTCGACATCAGGCCTGGCTGCCTGGTTGTCGTGGTAACAGCAAATTACGACTCCCAGGCCTGCTCCGCTTTCGTCGCGTCAAACTGCGGCGGCGGTTTACGGAAACGGCGGGTCAGGTAGGTCAGATAAAGCAATCCCAGCGCGGCCCACACCAGCCCCAGCGTCAGCGAGGTCGCCTCGAGGTTCAACCACAGCACCCCCACGGTCAGGGCGCCGACCATTGGCAACAGCAGATAGTGGAAGCGATCTTTCCAGGTTTTGTTATACCCCTTGCGCCGCCAGAAGTGGTTGTATACCGAGAGATTAACGAAGGTAAAGGCCACCAGCGCGCCGAAGTTGATAAGCGCCGTCGCGGTCACCAGGTCGAAGAACAGCGCCGACAGCGCGACGATGCCCACCATAATCACGTTCAGCGCCGGGGTACGCCATTTCGGATGCACATAGCCGAAAATGCGTTCCGGGAAGACGTTATCCCGGCCCATCACGTACAGCAAGCGCGACACGCTGGCGTGTGACGCCAGGCCCGATGCCAGGGTATTAACAAAAGTGGTGCACAGGAAAATCGACTGGAACAGCTTGCCGCCGACATACAGCGCAATTTCCGGCAGCGCGGCGTCCGGATCTTTAAAGCGATGAATATCCGGGAAGAACAACTGCATAAAGAACGAGGCGACGATAAAAATAATGCCGCCGTACATCGCGGTAAGGAAGATGGCCTTCGGGATCACCCGCGCGGCATTCGGGGTTTCTTCAGAAAGCGTGGTAACGGCGTCAAAGCCGAGGAACGAGAAGCAGACAATCGTCGCGCCGGTAATAATCGGGATCAGATGCGCATTCTCGCTGATAAACGGCTGCAGCGACCAGACGGTGCCAACGCCCTCGCCTTTATGCAGCCCTTGTACCACCAGAATCACAAACACCACCATGATGGAGATCTGCACCAGCACGAACAGGGTATTGAAGTTGGCCACCAGATTGACGCTTTTCAGATTCGCCGCGGTCAGAATGGCGACAAAGGTCACCACCCACACCCACGGCGGCACTTCCGGAAACAGCGCGGAGAGGTAGATCTTCGCCAGCAGGACGTTAATCATCGGCAGGAACAGATAGTCGAGCAGCGAGGACCAGCCGACCATAAAACCGATGTGCGGGCTAATTGATTTTTGCGCATAGGTGTAGGCCGAGCCCGCTTCCGGGAACTGGCGCACCAGCTTGCCGTAGCTGATGGCGGTGAACAGCACTCCAGCCAGCGCCAGCAAATACGAGGCCGGAACGTGGCCATTGCTGATACCGGAAACGATGCCGAAGGTATCAAACACCGTCATGGGGGTTAGATAAGCCAGCCCCATCATTACCACTTGCCACAGTTTGAGCGATTTACGCAGACGCGGTTTCCCCGCCTGAGCGGCGTTTTCTGCAGGAAGATTAGCAGCCATGACGCATTCCCCCCATGCCGACGACAGTTTGCGGGCACAAAGACCGGGTAACAAACCTGCTTAGCAAGGGGGTAAGGCGTAAATAAAAGGGTAAGACGGACCGATGAACGGCGGTAAGTTGGCATCCAATGCGGCCAAAGAGGCCCCCTTCTCCCTGCGGATATTTGAACATCTGCATCATCTCATTTCCTCGTCACACACTGTGTCGTTAACTGAAGCCCCGTTGCCGCCTGCGCTCCTTAACGCGACATCCGGGAAATGGCTGGGCTCCCAGCAAAAAAGAACGACCAGGCTCCGCTCAGGCCGTATGATGCTACCGATTAAACTAATGCGCCCCTTACGGGGCGACCATCAGGCGTTTTTCAACATCCACTCAATTTCCGTTTCTGTGATAAGACGCTCGAACTGCAGTAACTCATCATTCTTACAGGCGTGGTAAACGTGGCAGAAACGCTCGCCAAGACGCTCCCGCAGATGATCGTTTTGCATAAACTCCCACAGCGCATCGCTCTGGCGGATCGGGAACGGCAAGCCTTCTTGTTCCAGACCGTTACCTTCCACCTCGTCCTGCAGCGGCAGCGGATTATCCAGCCCGTGCAGGATACCGGCGAAAATCGCCGCCATCACCAGATACGGGTTGGCGTCCGCCCCGGCCACGCGATATTCAACGCGGTGGTTATGCCGATCGCCACACGGAATGCGCAGCGCTACCGTACGGTTGTTATGCCCCCATGACGCCTGCGTCGGCACATACATGCCCGCCTGGAAGCGACGATACGAGTTCACGTTCGGCGCCAGCAGCGCCATCGACGCCGGCATCAGGTCAATCATCCCGGCCAGCACGCGTTTCAGCAGGGCTGAATCCTCGCCGTCCGCATCCGCCAGCACGTTTTCGCCCTTATTGTTTTGCATGCTGATATGGATATGCATCCCGCTGCCCGCATGTTCTTCATAAGGTTTCGCCATAAAAGTGGCGTGCATCTTATGCTTCTCCGCCATTAAACGCACGAGACGTTTTAATGCCAGCGCATCATCGCACGCATCCAGCACGTTATCGGTGTGGTGGAGGTTGATTTCGAACTGCCCCGGAGAGGCTTCGGCCACCGCGCCATCCGCCGGGATCAGCTGTAACTGGGCCAGTTCGTCAATATCATTCAGTACATCGGCAAAATGGTTGAGGTTATCAACGGAATAGACCTGGCTTTGGGTATTACGGTCGTCGGTGCCAGGCGCGCACGGCGGCTGCAGGTAGCCTTCGGCATCGCGTTTGCGATCGAGTAAATAGAACTCCAGCTCTACCGCTACCACGGGGAACAATCCGCGCTGGCGGAGCTGCTGCCAGAGGCGGTTGAGTACGTTCCGCGGCTCAACGTCAAAGGGAGCGCCATCTTCATCAACCATGGTCAACAGGACCTGGCCGATGTATTCCGGATCGGCTGCCGAAGGGGTCAACGTGCCCAATACCGGGACACAGCTGCGGTCCGGTTCGCCCATATCCTGGCCAAGCCCGGCCTCTTCCACCACGTTGCCGAGAATATCCATCGCGAAAACGGACGCCGGGAAGTAGCAGCCCTTCTCCAGCTTGCTGAGGCTGGCGACCGGAATGCGTTTGCCGCGGAAGCAGCCGTTCAGGTCTGTGAGGAGTACATCGACATACTGAGTGTTGGGGTAGGTTTCGAGGTAGCGCTTCACTTCTTTAGCGAACGCGCTTACCCGTCTCTCTTCCGTCTGCTGAACAAAATTCTCAACTTCTACGATATTGGTATCCATGATTCACCGCCGTTGTTTTAGTTTTCGGACCCTGACTGAAAACGTCAAATATAATGTCCACCCTTCGAATGTGTATGCAAACAAAATGTTTGTCAAATGTTAAATTAAGTTTGCAAACGGCTATTTCCACTGCTAGATTGAGAAAATATTGAACGATATGGCCGTTTATCAGCCACTGGCGGTCATAATTTAGTCCACTTTGTGAGGGCGATCATGGAAAATATAATGTACAAGCCAGTTATTGGCGTCGTGATGTGTAGAAACAGGCTTAAGGGTCACCAGACCCAGACTCTGCAAGAAAAATACCTGAATGCCATTGTTAACGCTGGCGGACTGCCGATTGCCCTGCCGCACGCGCTGGCCGAGCCGGAACTGCTGGATGCGTTAGTCGATAAACTGGACGGGATCTACCTGCCAGGCAGCCCCAGCAACGTGCAGCCGCACCTTTATGGTGAAAACGGCGATGAGCCTGACGCCGACCCCGGGCGTGATCTTCTGAGCATGGCGCTAATTAACGCCGCGCTCGAAAGGCGCATCCCCATTTTCGCCATCTGCCGAGGGCTGCAGGAACTGGTTGTCGCCACCGGCGGGACTCTGTATCGTCGTCTGTTTGAACAGCCGGAACTGCTGGAGCATCGCGAAGATCCTGAACTACCGGTGGAGCAGCAGTATGCGCCGTCCCACCAGGTGGAGGTGCAGGAAGGAGGTTTACTTTCTCAGTTAATACCGGGCTGCAACACGTTTTGGGTAAACTCGCTACACGGCCAGGGCGCAAAAACGCTGGGTTCGCGTCTGCGCGTGGAGGCTCGTTCACCGGATGGGCTGGTTGAGGCGGTCAGCGTCAACGACCACCCTTTCGCGCTGGGCGTACAATGGCATCCTGAATGGAACAGTAGCGAATACGCCCTGTCGCGTATGTTGTTTGATGGTTTTATCACCGCCTGTCAGAGCCATGTCGCCGAAAAGCGGCGGCTCTGACCACTACAGTTAAGGAAATGCAAATATGAGCGATGACGGACTGGCGCCAGGGAAACGTCTGTCAGAGATCCGCCAACAGCTGGGTCTTTCACAGCGTCGTGCCGCCGAACTGTCTGGGTTAACACATAGTGCCATCAGCACCATAGAGCAGGACAAAGTCAGTCCTGCCATCAGTACGCTACAAAAGCTGCTGAAAGTATATGGGCTGTCGCTCTCGGAATTCTTTTCTGAACCCGAAAAGCCGGATGAACCGCAGGTCGTCATTAATCAGGACGATCTTATCGAAATGGGGAGTCAGGGCGTTTCAATGAAACTGGTTCATAACGGAAATCCGAACCGTACGCTGGCGATGATTTTTGAAACTTACCAGCCTGGGACCACAACCGGGGAGAGAATTAAGCATCAGGGTGAGGAGATAGGCACCATACTGGAAGGTGAGATCGTGCTGACGATTAACGGTCAGTCGTACCACCTGGTGGCTGGACAGAGCTATGCCATTAATACCGGCATCCCTCATAGCTTCAGCAACACCTCGGCAGGTATCTGCCGCATTATCAGTGCCCACACCCCCACCACATTCTGATTTCTTAGCCTGAGCAGGTTTCAGGCTTTCTTCTGGCCTGTCGCGGCGGATGTAATATTTCCGCCGCGGCGAAGAACTCGCAGTACTAATACCTGCGCAGCGCGGAAATCTTATTTCCTGCCGGCCCAAAGATAATTAACGCCAGTGAATGGCGAAGAGACGGTTTTCTACCCCGGGGACGCCCTGCGCCCTGAGCCCCTGAAAACGCCGAACCCTATATTTTTCCGATGATGTTTTTAAGGAGTCATGATGAATTTTCAGCACCTGGCTTACTGGCAGGAAAAAGCGAAAAAACTGGCCATTGAAACGCGCTTATTTATTAACGGCGAATATTGCGCCGCGGCCGATAATACCACCTTTGAGACTATCGACCCTGCCGCACAGCAGACATTAGCGCAGGTCGCCCGCGGTAAAAAAGCCGACGTCGAACGGGCAGTGAAAGCCGCGCGTCAGGTTTTTGATAACGGCGATTGGTCGCAGGCCTCTCCGGCCCGGCGTAAAGCGGTTCTCACGAAATTTGCTGACCTGATGGAAACCCATTGTGAAGAGCTGGCGCTGCTGGAAACGCTCGATACCGGCAAACCGATTCGCCACAGCCTGCGCGACGATATTCCCGGCGCCGCCCGCGCCATTCGCTGGTACGCCGAAGCGCTGGATAAAGTTTATGGCGAAGTCGCGCCCACCGGCGGCAACGAGCTGGCAATGATCGTTCGTGAACCGATTGGCGTGATTGCCGCGGTGGTGCCGTGGAACTTCCCGCTGCTGCTGGCCTGCTGGAAACTCGGCCCGGCGCTGGCGGCAGGTAATAGCGTAATCCTCAAACCCTCGGAAAAATCGCCGCTCACCGCCCTGCGTCTGGCAGGGCTTGCGAAAGAAGCCGGACTTCCGGACGGGGTGTTAAACGTGGTCAGCGGCTTTGGCCACGAGGCCGGGCAGGCGCTGGCGCTGCATCCTGACGTTGAAGTCATCACCTTCACCGGATCCACCCGTACCGGCAAACAGCTGCTGAAAGATGCCGGCGACAGCAATATGAAGCGCGTGTGGCTGGAAGCGGGCGGTAAGAGCGCCAATATCGTCTTCGCCGACTGTCCGGATCTGCAAAAAGCGGTCAACGCCACCGCCGGCGGTATCTTCTATAACCAGGGGCAGGTCTGCATCGCCGGTACCCGCCTGCTGCTGGAAGAGAGCATCGCTGATGAGTTCCTGGCATTACTGAAAGCACAGGCGCAAAACTGGCAGCCGGGTAATCCGCTCGATCCCGATACCACCATGGGAATGTTAATTGATAACGCCCATGCCGACAGCGTGCACAGCTTTATCCGCGGCGGAGAAACCAAAAGCACGCTATTCCTCGACGGGCGAAAAAATCCGTGGCCTGCCGCCGTCGGCCCGACCATTTTCGTCGATGTCGACCCGGCCTCAACCCTCAGCCGCGAAGAGATCTTCGGCCCGGTGCTGGTCGTCACGCGCTTCAAAAGCGAAGAACAGGCGCTGCAGCTGGCCAACGACAGCGACTACGGTCTTGGCGCCGCGGTGTGGACCCGCGACCTGTCGCGCGCCCACCGCATGAGTCGCCGCCTGAAGGCCGGCTCGGTCTTCGTCAACAACTACAACGATGGTGATATGACCGTCCCGTTCGGCGGCTATAAGCAAAGCGGCAACGGGCGCGATAAGTCGCTGCACGCGCTGGAAAAATTCACCGAACTGAAAACCATCTGGATTGCTCTGGAGTCTTGATCATGACTGAACATACCACTAGCTACTACGCCGCCAGCGCCAATAAATATGAACCGTTCCCGACGCTGGAGGAATCAATCACCTGTGATGTCTGCGTCGTCGGCGGCGGCTACACCGGCCTCTCCTCGGCCCTGCATCTGGCCGAAATGGGTTATGACGTGGTGGTGCTGGAAGGCGCGCGTATCGGCTTCGGCGCCAGCGGCCGTAACGGCGGACAGCTGGTTAACTCCTATAGCCGCGATATCGACGTTATTGAGAAGAACTACGGCCCGGATGCAGCCAAAATGCTCGGCAGCATGATGTTCGAAGGCGGCGATATTATTCGCGAGCGCATCCAGCGCTACCAGATCCAGTGCGACTACCGCCCAGGCGGCCTGTTTGTGGCCATGAACCATAAGCAAATGGAAACGCTGGAAGAGCAAAAAGCCAACTGGGAGCGCTACGGCAATACCCAACTGGAGCTGCTCGACAGCCATGCCATTCGTCGCGAAGTAGACAGCGACCGCTACGTCGGCGCCCTGCTCGACCACAGCGGCGGCCATATTCACCCGCTGAACCTCGCCATCGGCGAAGCGGACGCTATTCGTCTTAACGGCGGCCGGGTGTATGAGCAGTCGCCGGTGACCCGAATTCAGCACACCAGTCCGGCGGTGGTCAGTACCGCTCGCGGCCAGGTAACCGCGCGCTACGTGATCGTCGCCGGTAACGCCTATCTCGGCGACAAGCTTGAGCCGGAACTGGCGAAACGCAGCATGCCGTGCGGTACTCAGGTCGTGACGACCGCACCGCTGCCGGAAGCGCTCGCCCGCTCGCTGATCCCGAAAAACTACTGTGTGGAAGACTGTAACTACCTGCTGGACTACTACCGTCTTACCGGCGACAACCGCCTGCTGTACGGCGGCGGCGTGGTCTACGGCGCCCGTGATCCGGACGACGTCGAGCGGCTGATTATGCCGAAGCTGCTGAAAACCTTCCCGCAGCTGCAGGGGGTGAAAATTGACTACCGCTGGACCGGCAACTTCCTGCTGACCCTGTCGCGTATGCCGCAATTCGGCCGTCTGGATAACAATATTTACTACATGCAGGGCTACAGCGGCCACGGCGTAACCTGCACCCATCTGGCCGGACGCTTGATTTCAGAACTGCTACGCGGCGATGCCGAGCGCTTCGATGCCTTCGCCAAACTGCCGCACTACCCGTTCCCGGGCGGGCGCAGCCTGCGAATTCCTTTTACCGCCATGGGCGCCGCCTACTACAGCCTGCGCGACCGCCTTGGGGTCTGATTTGCCGTTCGGTTCCGTGATTAACTTTTGCTAAAGGGTGTTTATTATGAGCAACAATGAATTCCATCAGCGTCGTCTTTCCGCTACCCCGCGCGGGGTGGGCGTTATGTGCAACTTCTTTGCCCAGAGCGCGCAAAACGCCACCTTGACCGATGTCGAAGGCAATGAATATATCGATTTCGCCGCCGGCATCGCGGTGCTGAATACCGGCCATCGCCATCCGCGGATGGTCGCCGCGGTTGAACAGCAGCTACAGCAATTTACCCATACCGCCTATCAGATCGTGCCTTATGAAAGCTATGTGTCGCTGGCGGAGAAGCTCAACGAACTGGCGCCGGTAAAAGGCCCGGCAAAAACCGCCTTCTTCTCTACCGGCGCGGAAGCGGTCGAAAACGCGGTGAAAATCGCCCGTGCCCATACCGGACGCCCCGGCGTTATCGCCTTCGGCGGCGGTTTCCATGGCCGTACCTATATGACGATGGCGCTAACCGGTAAGGTCGCGCCGTACAAACTGGGCTTCGGGCCGTTCCCCGGCTCGGTATACCACGTGCCGTACCCGTCAGCGCTGCACGGCATCAGCACCGCCGATTCGATTACCGCCCTTGAACGCCTGTTCAAAGCCGATATCGAAGCCAAACAGGTGGCGGCGATTATTTTCGAACCGGTACAGGGCGAAGGCGGTTTTAACGTCGCGCCGAAAGAGCTGGTTGCCGCAGTACGCCGCCTCTGCGATGAGCACGGCATCGTGATGATTGCCGATGAAGTACAGAGCGGCTTTGCCCGCACCGGTAAATTGTTCGCCATGGATCACTATGTCGATAAACCGGATCTGATGACGATGGCCAAAAGCCTGGCGGGCGGCATGCCGCTTTCCGGCGTGGTTGGTAACGCGCAGATTATGGATGCCCCGGCGCCGGGCGGCTTAGGCGGCACCTACGCCGGCAACCCGCTGGCGGTGGCGGCCGCGCATGCGGTGCTGGATATCATTGATAACGAAGCGCTTTGCGAGCGCGCCCAGTTCCTCGGCGAGCGCCTGCTGGCGACGCTACAGGAAGTTAAGGGCTGGTGTCCGGCGCTGGTGGAAGCGCGCGGCGTGGGTTCGATGATCGCCGCCGAGTTCTTCGATCCGGCGACCGGCGAACCGTCGGCGGCGATTGCGCAGAAAATCCAGCAGCAGGCGCTGGAGCAGGGCCTGCTGTTGTTGACCTGCGGCCAGTATGGCAACGTCATTCGCTTCCTCTATCCGTTGACCATCCCGGATGCCCAATTCTCCCGCGCGCTGACGATTCTGCAGAGCGTCACTCGTCTGTAACGCCCTCCGCCGGCGGCGCTGGTCGCCGGCTGTTTTCCTCGCTGCTGACGATACACTGCTGGGGATAGTGCTGCTGAAAATAGTGGCGTAGAAACTCCACGGTGGTGCGAATTTTGGCTGAGGTCGCCAGCCGCGACACGTAGACCGCCCAGACGTTGGCGGGCTGGAAGTAGTCCGGCAGCACGTGCACCAGATGGCCGCTGGCGATATTTTCACTGACATCCCACCATGAGCGTAACGCAATCCCCTGCCCATCCAGACACCACTGATGCACGATTTCACCATGGTTGGAGGAGAGCGGCCCGGTCACTTTGATCGCGTGCTGGCCCTCTTTGCTGTGCAATTGCCAGACGCCAAACGGATGGTCGCGCTCTTTAATCACCAAACAGGGCAAGGTAGCCAGATCGCTAAGCTGCTTCGGCTGCGGATGGCGGGCAAGAAACTGCGGCGACGCGCAGAGAATACGATGGTTGGTGGCCAGCTTGCGGGCAATCAGATTCGGCGCGATATCGTCGCCGACGCGAATATCGAGATCCACCCCTTCATTGACTAAATCCACCAGCCGGTCCTGGACATCGAAGCGCAGCTCAAGTTGTGGGTACTGGCGCGCCAGCGCCGACAGCGCCGGCGCCACCACCCGACGGCCAAAACCAAAGCTGCTGATAATACGCAGCGTTCCCTGCGGTACCTGACGCACGTCGGAAAGCTCGTCCATCATCTCATCCACATCCTGCAGAATGCGCTGCGCCCATTCGTAGATCCGCTCCCCCTCTTCGGTAATGGTGACCCGTCGGGTGGTACGGTGCAGCAACATCACATGCAGGGTTTGCTCCAGCAGCGAAACCCGCTTGCTGACAAACGCCGGTGAGACGCCAAGCTCCTCGGCGGCGGCGGCAAAACCGGCCCGGCGAGCGACCAGCATGAACACGCGTAAATCATTTAGCAGCGGCAGATTATTCATGATCTGTGTTTTATGTTTCACCAGTTAGCGTGATTAATTATGAACCAGTCAATTATAGGATAGGCAGGTGGTCAAACATCATCGCTAAAAAGTGAGAACCGGAATGAAAAAAACCTGTCGTATTGCCGCCATCCCCGGTGACGGAATTGGTAAAGAAGTTCTGCCTGAAGGTATTCGCGTGCTGCAAGCCGCCGCGCAGCGTTGGGATCTGTCGCTGAGCTTCGAGCAGATGGAGTGGGCAAGCTGCGAATATTACGCCCATCACGGCAAGATGATGCCGGACGACTGGCGCGAGCAGTTGCAGGGCTTCGATGCTATCTATTTCGGCGCCGTCGGCTGGCCGGATACCGTCCCCGACCATATCTCGCTTTGGGGGTCGCTGCTGAAGTTCCGCCGTGAGTTCGATCAGTACGTCAACCTGCGCCCGGTGCGCCTGTTCCCCGGCGTCCCCTGTCCGCTGGCGGGTAAAAAGGCCGGCGACATCGATTTTTACGTGGTGCGCGAAAATACCGAAGGCGAATATTCCGCCCTTGGCGGTCGCGCCAATGAAGGCACCGAGCATGAAGTGGTGATTCAGGAGTCGGTCTTCACCCGCCGCGGCGTTGACCGGATCCTGCGCTACGCCTTTGAGCTGGCGCAAAGCCGCCCGCGCAAAACGCTGACCTCAGCAACCAAATCTAACGGTCTGGCGATCAGCATGCCCTACTGGGATGAGCGCGTGGAAGAGATGGCCAAAAGCTATCCCGAGATTCGCTGGGACAAGCAGCATATCGATATTCTCTGCGCCCGCTTCGTGCTGCAGCCGGAACGTTTCGACGTGGTCGTCGGCTCCAATTTGTTTGGCGATATTCTGTCGGATCTCGGCCCGGCCTGTACCGGCACTATCGGTATTGCGCCGTCGGCTAACCTGAACCCAGAGCGGACCTTCCCGTCGCTGTTCGAACCGGTTCACGGGTCGGCGCCGGATATCTACGGTAAAAATATCGCCAACCCGATAGCTACCGTTTGGGCCGGGGCGATGATGCTCGATTTCCTCGGAAACGGCGACGAGCGCTACCATGCCGCGCACAACGGCATTCTGGCGGCGATAGAGCAGGTGATCGCCAGCGGGCCGAAAACCCCGGACATGAAAGGCAACGCCTCAACGCAGCAGGTCAGCGACGCTATCTGTAAGGCCATTTTGGCGTAATTACTCCGGCCGCCCCCCGGTGGCGCTGCGCTTACCGGGGCTACAATGGCACGCTCATGTAGATATCGCATCGGTTTGCAACGGTTTTGGTCCGGGAAAAACATGTGCTTTGTGTTAATTCAGAGCACATTGCGCTCCCGATATTTCTTCTGCGTTATGGCTCTCATGGCGCAGGGAGCGCACAGAGGGCGGCCATTCGCCGCCGCCCTCTGTACTCCCGGGCTCTGGCCGCCAAAATCGCCACTTCGTGGTACCTTCGACTTATCCCTGCAGGCTTCGGGTCGGGCCGAGGCAGCGTCCTTGCAAAACACGGCCCTCAGCCCGCATCCATGCGGGCTGCCCCGGCCTTCCGGGAACGTCTCAGCGATTTTGAGGCCACCAACACCAGCAGTTTCAGCCAGCGTGGTGAATAAATAAAAGGCAGGTCGCTCGGACCGTAGCCCGGGTAAGGCGCAGCCGCTACCCGGGAAAACTCGCGCCAACTCCCCTCTCTCCTCTGAATGCAGAAAACCCCACGATTGACAAGTGAACCGCATCACAGCGGCGAACTTTATTGATTCCTGAAAGGAAAGAACCTGCGCCAATTCACCTTTTATTATTTCCGTTCCGTGTTTTATTGCTTCACGAATCGGCCAATTGTTTAATTCATGTAACGAAGAAATAATCCAATTGTTAATAGCATTTTGCTACGAACCCTGACCCCTACAGCGTGATAACAACGACAGGCTAAAGCCACCGACGGGCAACCGTGCCCAGGAGATCACTCATGTTGAGCAACGTAAAGAAAAAAGATGTGCCGCTGATTGTCATCAGCCTGGCGGCCATTGTTTTCATCGCCGCTACATTAAGTCTCTTCCCCCAACAAACCGCCCAGGCGGCTAATTCGATTTTTAACGGCGTCACCCGCCTGCTGGGTTCCGCGGTACAGGTGCTGGTGCTGCTGGCGCTGGGACTGGTGTTATATCTGGCCACCAGCAAATACGGCAATATCCGGCTCGGCGAAGGCAAAGCCGAGTACAGCACTCTCTCATGGCTGTTTATGTTTATCTGCGCCGGACTCGGCTCCTCTACGCTGTACTGGGGTGTTGCCGAGTGGGCTTATTACTACCAGACCCCTGGCCTGAATATTGCGCCGCATTCAGCAAAAGCGCTGGAATACAGCATCCCGTACTCTTTCTTCCACTGGGGCATTAGCGCGTGGGCGACCTACACCCTCGCCTCGCTGATCATGGCCTATCACTTCCACGTGCGGAAAAATAAAGGCCTCAGCCTTTCCGGGATCATTTCGGCGATCACCGGCGTCAATCCGCAGGGCTTTTGGGGCCGCCTGGTCGATCTGATGTTCCTGATTGCCACCGTCGGCGCGTTAACCATTTCGCTGGTAGTCACTGCCGCCACCTTCACCCGCGGCCTGTCAGCTCTCACCGGACTGCCGGATAACTTCACCGTCCAGGCGTTTGTGATCCTGCTCTCCGGCGGTATTTTCTGCATGAGTTCGTGGATTGGTATCAACAACGGCCTGCAGCGTCTGAGCAAAATGGTCGGCTGGGGGGCGTTCCTGCTGCCGTTGGTGGTATTACTGATCGGCCCGACCGAATTCATCACCAATAACATCATCAACGCCATCGGTCTGACGAGCCAAAACTTTCTGCAGATGAGCCTGTTTACCGACCCGCTCGGCGACGGCGCCTTTACCCGCAACTGGACCGTCTTCTACTGGTTGTGGTGGATCTCCTATACCCCTGGGGTGGCGATGTTCGTCACCCGCGTCTCCCGCGGCCGTAAGATTAAAGAGGTGATCTGGGGGCTTATCCTCGGCAGCACCGTCGGCTGCTGGTTCTTCTTCGGGGTGATGGAAAGCTATGCCATGCATCAGTTCGTAAACGGCGTGATTAACGTGCCGCAGGTGATGCAGTCCCTCGGCGGCGAAACCGCCGTCCAACAGGTGCTGATGTCGCTGCCGGCGGGCAAGCTGTTCCTCGCCGCCTATCTGTTCGTAATGATCGTTTTCCTCGCTTCGCACATGGATGCGGTGGCTTACACCATGGCGGCGACCAGTACCCGTAACCTGCGCGAAGGCGAGGATCCGGATCGCGGCATGCGCCTGTTCTGGTGCGTGGTGATAACCCTTATCCCGCTATCGATTCTGTTTACCGGCGCTTCGCTGGAAACCATGAAAACCACCGTGGTGCTGACCGCCTTACCGTTCCTTGCCATTTTACTGATCAAGACCGGCGGCTTCGTACGCTGGCTAAAACAGGACTACGCCCACGTGCCTGTGCATCAGATAGAAACCCATACGCCCGAGCCGATCGTTAAAGCCGAGACGCTGCCGGTTGGCGCGGTACTCAAAGGCGACGGCCAGTCGCTGTAAAAAACGCTTACTGACAATAATCACAAGGTGACCCTACATGAGCAATTTAAGCCCTGACTTTACCCTGCCGATTAACTTTTGTGCCAATCCACAGGACGCCTGGACCATTCCGGCCCGTTTTTACACCGACAGCCAGGCGTTTGAGCACGAGAAAGAGCGTATCTTCGCCAATAGCTGGATTTGCGTCGCCCACGGCAGCGAAGTCGCCAGGCCGAACGATTACATTACCCGAGAGATCATCGGCGAAAATATCGTTATCGTCCGCGGGCGCGACAACATTCTGCGCGCCTTCTATAACGTCTGCCCGCACCGCGGCCACCAGTTGCTGAGCGGCGAGGGTAAAGCCAAAAACGTGATTACCTGCCCCTATCACGCCTGGGCCTTCAAGCTGGACGGCAATCTCGCCCACGCCCGCAACTGCGAAAACGTGGCGAATTTCGATAGCGATAAGGCAACGCTTGTGCCGGTTCGCCTTGAAGAGTATGCCGGCTTTGTGTTTATCAATATGAACCCGCAAGCGGAGAGCGTGGAAACGCAGCTACCGGGGCTGCAGGACAAAGTGCTGGAAGCCTGCCCGGATGTTCATGAGCTGAAACTGGCGGCGCGCTTTACCACTCTTACCCCGGCGAACTGGAAAAATATCGTCGATAACTATCTGGAATGTTACCACTGCGGCCCGGCGCACCCGGGCTTCTCGGATTCCGTGCAGGTTGACCGTTACTGGCACACCATGCACGGCAAATGGACGCTGCAGTATGGCTTCGCCAAACCCTCCGAGCAGTCGTTTAAATTCGAAGAAGGCACCGACGCCGCGTTCCACGGTTTCTGGCTGTGGCCGTGCACCATGCTCAACGTCACGCCGATCAAGGGCATGATGACTGTCATTTATGAATTCCCGGTGGATGAAGAGACCACCCTGCAGAATTACGACATCTATTTCACCAACGAAGAGCTGACCGACGAGCAGAAAGCGCTGATTGAGTGGTATCGCGACGTGTTCCGCCCGGAAGATTTGCGTCTGGTGGAAAGCGTGCAGAAAGGGCTGAAGTCCCGCGGCTATCGCGGCCAGGGACGGATTATGGCGGATAACAGCGGCAGCGGGATCTCCGAGCACGGGATCGCCCATTTCCACAATCTGGTCGCCCAGGTATTCCAGCCGTAATCATTGAAGGAGTTGGCCATGTCCGTGTTTCACTCAAATCTGTTTCGCCAGCAGGCGCTGATTGCCGGAAGCTGGCGCGACGCCGCCGACGGTACGACGCTTGCCGTCAGCAATCCCTCCACCGGCGCGACGCTCGGCCAAATCCCCAATATGGGACGAGCGGAAGCGCAGCAGGCGGTGGATGCCGCCGCAGCCGCGCTGCCGGCATGGCGCGCGCTTACCGCCGCCCAGCGCGCCGCGCTATTGAAGAACTGGCACCGCCTGATCCTCGAAAACAAGACCGCGCTGGCGCAGATAATGACCGCCGAGCAGGGCAAGCCGCTGGCGGAAGCGGAAGGCGAAATCGCCTATGCCGCCTCGTTTATTGAGTGGTTTGCCGAACAAGGGAAACGCGCCAACGGCGAAATAATCCCTTCCCCCGGCGCCGATAAAAGCCTGATGGTGATCCGCCAGGGCGTGGGGGTCTGCGCGGCGATCACCCCGTGGAACTTCCCGGCGGCGATGATCACCCGTAAGGCCGGCCCGGCGCTGGCCGCGGGTTGTACGATGGTAATTAAGCCTGCCAATGAAACGCCGTTTACCGCGCTGGCGATGGCGGAACTGGCGAATCAGGCCGGGATCCCGCAGGGCGTCATTAACGTTGTCACCGGCCAGTCGCGTGAGATTGGCGCGGTGTTCACCGGCGATGAGCGGGTGCGTAAGCTCTCCTTTACCGGTTCGACCGAAGTCGGCCGCGTGCTGATGCGCCAGTGCGCGGAATCCATCAAAAAGCTCTCTTTAGAGCTCGGCGGTAACGCGCCGTTTATCGTCTTTGACGACGCCGATATCGATAAAGCGGTCGAGGGGGCGCTGATCGCCAAGTTCCGCAACGCCGGGCAAACCTGCGTCTGCGTCAACCGCTTCTATATTCATCGCGCCGTCTACGACCAATTCTGCGATAAGTTCGTTGCCCGCGTCGCCGCCCTGAAAGTGGGCGATGGCAGCGAGTCCGATGTGCAGATTGGCCCGCTTATCAACGCCGACGCCGGGCGCAAAGTCCAGTCCCTGCTCGACGACGCCATGAGCCGCGGCGCCACGCTGTTAACCGGCGGTAAAGCGCATCCGCTGGGCGGTAATTTCTTCACCCCTACGGTGATCGGCGACGTACAGCCGGGGTCACTGCTGCTGCAGGAAGAGATCTTCGGCCCGGTGGCCACGCTGGTGAAATTTGAGGATGAGCAAGAGGCCATTGAGCAGGCCAATAACACCATCTACGGCCTCGCCTCCTATTTTTACAGCAACGATGCCGCCCGTATCTGGCGCGTCTCCGAGCAACTGGAATACGGCATGGTCGGCATCAATACCGGGCTGATTTCCAACGAAGTCGCGCCATTTGGCGGAGTGAAACAGTCGGGTCTTGGCCGCGAAGGCTCGGAACACGGAATCGAAGATTACCTGGAGATGAAGTATCTCTGCCAGGGGTTGTAAATGTCCTCTCCCGGCGACGGCACTGGCCACGCCGGGATTTTTTGATGGAGTTCCGCGATGTCTGATTATCAAATGTTTGAGACGATCGTTCGCGATGTTGAACAGATCACCGCCCAGGTTAAGCGTTTTACGCTGGTGTCGCCGACCGGCGCCCCGCTGCCGGGATTCAGCGGCGGTAGCCATATTATCGTCCAGATGCAGGATGGCGAGCAGCGCTACAGCAATGCCTATTCGCTCATGAGCTCGCCGCTGGATACCACCAGCTGGCAGATTGCGGTGCGTCTTGAGTCGCCTTCCAAAGGCGGCTCGCGTTTTATGCATCAGCAGGTGCGACCGGGCGATACCCTGACGGTGTCCACCCCCAACAACCTGTTCGCCATCGAACCGCAGGCGCGCAAGCATCTGCTGATCGCCGGCGGCATCGGCATTACGCCGTTTTTAGCGCATATTCCTGAACTGGAACAGCAGCAGGCTGACTGGCAGCTGCACTACTGTTTCCACGACGCCGACAATAATGCTTTCGTCGAGGCGCTCAGCGCAGCGCCGTGGCGCGACCGGGTCGATATTCACATATCAGCGCTCGGCAGCCGCCTCGATCTGTCGCGCCTGTTCGCCGATATCGAACCCGGCACCCACATCTATACCTGCGGCCCGGCAGCGCTTAACGAGGCGGTGAAAGCCGCCGCCGAACGGTATCAGGTTCCCGCCAGCCAGCTGCACTTTGAGCAATTTATCGTTGAAGATAAAGGCGGAGAGGCATTTACCCTGGTGCTGGCGCGTTCCGGGCGCGAATTTACTGTGCCGCAGGACATGACCATTTTGCAGGTGATCGAGAATAACAAAGCGGCGAAGGTGGAATGTCTGTGCCGCGAAGGGGTGTGCGGCACCTGCGAAACGATGATTCTGGAGGGCGAAGCCGACCACCGCGATCAGTATTACAGCGATGAAGAGAAAGCCAGCCACCAGAGTATGCTGATCTGCTGTTCACGCGCTAAAGGCGGCCGGTTAGTGCTGGATTTATAGCACGCGCTCCGGCCAGCGGCGCTGGCCGGAGAGACAATCACAGTTCCAGCTCGCGGCGCAATAAGAATGGACTGACCCCGCGGAAATATTCCAACGACCTACCACTCCATGGCGACGAGATCAGTGGCGCGGATACTAAAGCCTTCGCTGGTAGTGTAATTAGCACAATGTGCTACATCAGCAGCGAATTAACGCATCTCCGCGCCAAATCAATTTTTATCCCGGCTGAACGTTCAGCTTTACACCGCTATGCGCAAAATATCCGCGCCTGACCAATAACCTCCAGGCGAACCGCGGCGCCAGCTTGCCAGGCGGCCTGGCTGACGGTTTTCAGCACCAGCGGCATCGATTGCCCCGCCGCCCTCACGGTCAGCGTCGAGATATGGCCGGCGAAATCGACATCCACGATGCGAAAGGCGCTCTCCTGCGGCGCGCACGACGACACCCGCAGTTGTTCCGGGCGCAACATCACGCGCCCGCAGCCGTTGGCGTGAGGATCGTCGGTCGGCAACTCGCCGATGGCGCAACGGGCGCGCCCTTCCATGAGCTCGGCGTCGAGCACCAGCGCATCGCCAAGAAACAGCGCGGTGGCCTCGTCAACCGGACGCGAGTAGACCTCGAACGGCGTCCCTACCTGAGCGAAACGCCCCTGCCGCATCACCGCGACCTGGCTTGCAAACGACAGCGCCTCCGTCTGGTCGTGAGTGACCAGGATCGAGGCTACGCCAGCCTCGGCCAGCAGATCGGCGGTGGCTTTGCGCGTCGCCGCCCGCAGCCCGGTATCCAGCGCCGAGAAAGGTTCATCCAGCAACATCAGGGATGGCCGCTGGGCCAACGCGCGCGCCAGCGCAACCCGCTGCTGCTGGCCGCCGGAAATTTCATGCGGCCAGTGGCTCGCTAATGTCGCATCTAACGCCACCATCTCCATCAGTGCGGCCACCCGACGGCGTTTCTCTTCGCGACTGCAATCGAGTCCCCAGGCAATATTGTCCGCGACGTTAAGATGGGGGAACAGCGCCCCTTCCTGCGGCACGAAACCGATCCCGCGCTGATGCGCCGGCACAAACACGCCTTCGGCAAACAGGGTGTTGCCCTGCAGAACGATTCGCCCGTTGTCGGGGGTTTCAAAACCGGCAAGAATCCGCAGCAGCGTGGTTTTACCGGAACCCGACGGGCCGACAATGGCGGTACGGCTTCCCGGCGCTACTGCCAGATTAAGGTTATCGAGCACCAGCGCGTCGGCGAAAGATTTCGAGATAGAAGACAATTCCAGCATGTTACAACCCTGCAATTTTTTTCGACTGCACATAAAGAACCGCCGTCAGCGGCAGCGAAATCACGATCATCAGCATCGCATAGGGCGCCGCGGCGACGTAGTCGATCTCGCTGGTCAACGCCCAAAAACCAGTCGACAGCGTACGGGTGCCTAACGGCGATAGCAGCAACGTCGCGGTGAGCTCGTTGCTCACGCCAAGAAACACCAGCGCGGCGCCAGCGGCCGCTCCCGGCGCGGCCAGCCGCATGGTGACGCTCCATAATGCGCGGGCCGGGCTGCGCCCAAGGCTACGGGCGACATTTTCCAGCTCAACCGGCGCCTGGGCGATACCGGCGCGCAGGTTAATCAGCGCTCGCGGCATAAACATCAGCAGGTAGGCGAGGAACAGGGTCACCTCGGTCTGGTACACCGGACGGGCATAGTGGATGGTGACCGTCACCAGCGCCAGCGCGGTGACGATACCCGGCAGTGAGCTGGTGATGTAATTACAGCCTTCCAGCAGGCGAAACAGCCGGCGCGGATAACGCACGCCGAGCCAGGCGATAGGAATTGCGCAGGCGGTGGTCAGCAGCGCGCCGCCCGCGCCCAGCAGCAGGGTCTGGCGCAGCGAATGCCAAAGATCGGCATGCAGCCAGTTCTCCACCCCGCCAAGCCATAGCCAGCGGCACAGCACCAGCAGCGGGACGCCCATCGCCAGCATCACCAGCGTCAACAGCAGCAGTTGCGCGGTCCATGCGGCCACGTTCCCCAACGGACGTCGCTTCTGTTCGCGCGCCGCGCCGGCGCCGATGCGCGCGTAGCGCGCTTTACCGCGCGAAACGCTCTCCAGTAGCAGGATCGCCAGGCAACACAGCGCCAGCACACCCGCCAGCATATTCGCCGCCGGGCCGCTAAAGGTGGACTGGAACTGGTCATAAATGGCGGTGGTGAAGGTATCGAAGCGAATCATCACATACAGGCCATATTCTGCCAGCAGATGCAGCGCCACCAGCAGCGCACCGCCGCAGATAGCCAACCGCAGCTGCGGCAGCACCACGCGGAAGAAAACCTTCCACGGCGGCGTACCCAACGAGGCGGCAACATCTTCCAGCGTCGGATCGAGACGACGGAGCACCGCCGCCACCGGCATGTAGATAAAAGGATAGTAGGCCAGCACCGAGAGGAACACCCCGGCGGACAGGCCGTGCAGCGAGGGAACCGCGCTGACCCAGGCATAGCTCTGGACAAATGCCGGGATAGCCAGCGGCGCGACCGCCAGCGCCGACCATAGCTGACGCCCGGCAAGCGCGGTGCGTTCAGTGAGCCAGGCCACTGCCACGCCCAGTACGATAGAGATAGGCACCGCCAGCAGCGTCAGCCACAGCGTATTGCTGAGCAGTTCAGCTACCCGCGGGCGAAACACCAGTGCTTTAATGGTCGGCCAGCCGGTCTCAATCCCCACCGCGGCCACAAAACCTAACGGCAGTAACGCCATTACTGAAAACAGTACAGCTAAGGCAACCATCGGAAATGCAGGACGCCTGCGCTCGGGCAGGCGTCCTGTTTTCTTTCCGAGTACCAGACTCAGGACAGACATAGATAAATCACTTCAGCATCAAATTACAGCAAGCCAGCCTGGGTCATCAGGTCGATCACTTTTTTGCTATTCAGCGTTGACGGCTCTACCTTCGGCGCGTCCAGCTCTTTCAGCGGCGTCAGTTTCGGGTTAGAGGCGGCATTCACGCCCACCGCATATTCGAAGGCATTATTGGTACGCAGTTCATCCTGACCCTGCTTGCCGGTGATCCATTTGATAAAGGCCTGCGCCTGCTCTTTATGTTTGCTGGAAGCCAGTACGCCGCCGCCGGAGATACTCACGAAAGCGCCCGGATCCTGATTTTTGAAATAATAAAGTTTGGTGTTTTTGCTGTTCTCGCCGGTTTTCGCCTGGTCGACAAAGCGGTAATAGTGGTAGATCACCCCACCGTCGATTTGACCGGCGTTGACCGCTTTCATTACCGTGCTGTTGCCTTTGTAGGCCACGAAGTTCGTTTTCATCGCCTTCAGCCAGTCGAGCGTCGCTTTTTCGCCCTTCAACGCCAGCATGGCGCTAACGATGGCCTGGAAGTCTGCGCCCGATGGAGAGGCGGCCCAGCGCCCTTTCCACTCAGGTTTCGCCAGGTCCATCAGCGAATGCGGCAGCTGAGATTCGCTGATTTTCGCCGGGTTATAGACGAAAACGGTGCTGCGGGCAGCAATGCCAATCCAGCGGCCGTGCTCAGGACGATACTGCGGCGCGACCTGATTCAGCGTCACGGCATCCAGCGGCGCAAACAGTTTGGCATTATCAACCAACACCATTGAAGGTGAGTTTTCGGTCAGGAAGACATCCGCCGGCGAGGCTGACCCCTCCTGCACCAGTTGATTACCCAATTCGCTATCGTCGCCGTTGCGCAGCGTGACTTTAATACCGGTTTCTTTGGTAAAGCCGTCAACCCAGGATTTCACCAGGTTTTCATGCTGGGCGTTATACACCACAATGCCGTCGCCATTGTCAGCAGCCATAACCTGCGGAGCGGTAAACAGAGCCGAAGCAGCGAGCATCGCCGCGCAATATGCCGATAAGCGGAAATTCATAAGCTAATCCTTAGTATGGGTAGTCGAAAAGCCGTGGAGAAACCGGGTTGGCACGGATTAAATCACAGAGGAATGTGAATGATAATGAAAACAATTACCATCATTTTAAAAAAGTGAAAAACACCGCCAATTAGAATTTCCTGATGACAAAATGCTTATTTCAACGCGCGACCGAAACAAACATTAAGACAACATTAAGCCAGCAGATTTAAATATTATCGCTGTTTAAAATCTTGATCGTCTTCACAGATTCTCTCCGCGACACAGCAACGGCCAGCTGCTTACCGGGTGAAATCATCACCCTTGCCAATAATTTTAAATGAGAATGATCTTGATAATCATTCTCAATATCACATATCATCCTGTTCCAGCAGCAAGATACGAAGAAAAGACGACTAAAAAGCCGAAAATGGATATTTTATGTTTAAGGACCCCCTTTTAAAGACTCTGGTTATAGGCTGCGCGTGGTTACTGAGCGCCTGTCACAGCCCGGTTTATCCCCTTTCTCCTGCCGGGGAGCACGCGCTGGTAGAGAAGGCGAATATTCGTGATACCGCCAGCGGGCGCACCCTGACGCCGCAACAATTGCTGAACCAACTCGCCCAGGCGCCGCTGGTTATTGTTGGCGAAGAACATACCAACGCTCAGCATCACCAGATTGAGCGCTGGCTGCTGCAGAACCTCCACACCCTTCGCCCGCAGGGTAGCGTGCTGATGGAGATGATCGACCTAAGCCAGCAGGAGGCAGTCAATCGGGTCAAGCGGGCCAGCCTCAGCGGGACGACCGTGAGCGCCACTCGCGCGGCGGAAACCCTGCGCTGGAACCCAGGCTGGCCGTGGGCGCTTTATCGCGACGTCGTGATGACCGCGCTGCAAGCACCTTATCCACTGCTGGCAGCCAACCTTAGCCGCCAGCAGGTGAGCGATATCTATCAGCATCCCACGTTTCCCCGCGGAATGCTCTCCAACAGCCCGCAGGTACATGAATCGCTATCGGCCATTATCTATCTGATGCATAACGGGCAAATCGATGGCGAGCAGGTCACCTCTATGCTCGCTATTCAGCAGCAGCGCGATCGCCTGATGGCGACGCAAATGCAAGCCGCGCCGCGCCCGGCGCTGCTGATTGCCGGCGGCTATCATGCGGCTAAAGATATTGGCGTACCGCTGCATCTGGCCGATCTCAAGGCGGAAAAACCGCTGGTGTTACTGCTGACCACCGACGGCGCCACGCTGACGGCGAAGCAGGCTGATTACATCTGGTCGGTGGCGGCGGAAAAATGAATATCCCTCTCTCCACGCCATTGATAGCGTCGCATCCCCGCTGGTTCACGGGAACAACGGCCAGCGTGCTGGGTCATCTGGCGCTGGCGGTGCCTTTTATCATTCATTTCGCCTCGCCGCCGGATGTCGCGCCCCCTGCCGCGGTGATGGTGGAGTACGCGCCGGAACTGGAAGTGTCATTTATTCACCCCGAGCTGCCGCCGGGCGTCACCCAGCAGCGCAAAGTCGAGGCGATGACCGAGCAGGAAACAGCAGCGGTGAAAGAGGCGCCGAAGCTACATATTCACGACAATGCGCAAATAAAGCTCTCCGCCAGCAAACCCGAACCGCAGCGGAAAAAGAAAATCGAGGTTAAAAAACAGTCCCGCCGCCAGCAGCAAGAGGAAAAGGGCAATTCAACCATCACCAGCTTCGCTGCGCCCCCGGCGCCGGCCGTCCTCACTCAGCGCACCACCGCGCCGCTCGATAGCGATGCCGTGCGCCTGAGCGACAACAAGATCAGTTGGGAATCGCTGGTGAAAGGCAAAATCAACAAAATGCGCCACTACCCGGAAGATGCGCGCCGCCGTAAACGTACCGGTACCGTCATTATTACCTTCAGCGTCAACGAACGCGGCGAGGTGTTGCAATCGCAGTTGGCGAACTCGTCAGGGACCCATTCGCTGGATCGCGCCGCGCTGATGGCGCTGGAAAATGCGCGTCCGCTTCCGCCGCCGCCAAAAGAGCTGCTGCGTAACGGCATAAATAAGGTCACCCTGCCGATAGAGTTCGGCTTATTAAAAATATAAATCCAGGGTTCCCTGTTATTTATTCAGGCAATCTGGACGTTATTTATCACGGTCACTGACCGCTAATAATTTTTTATTTTGGGCAATGTGTCATCGCACTTAGCAATAAGCGCGATGCACGCTGCTGCCCTTTTTGTGCGTTAACTATTTATTACCTCAGGATTGGATTATGGAAAAATCACAAATAATCACGGGGCTCGTTACCGGGCTACTTATCGTCAACGGCCAGGCTTTCGCCGCCGAAAGCGAAGGAGAATCGGTTTTCTCTCCTATCACCATTACCGATAACCCGCTGGCGGAAAATGCCGGCCAGGTCGGCTCCTCAGAGGAGAGCTATACCCGCCCCGGCGCCTACAGTTCGCGAACGCTCAATAAGAATCTGCAAAGCCTCGATGCCTCGCTGCGCAGCATGGCGGGCACCTATACGCAAATCGACCCGCTGCAGGGCACCATCAGCGTCAATATTCGCGGCATGAACGGGCTGGGCCGGGTAAACACCATGGTCGATGGCGTCACCCAGACCTTCTTCGGCATGGCGCCGGCTAACTATCACGGCGGGGCTAATACCGCCGCCGGGGTGCCGCTGGACCCCAACTTCCTGGCCGAAGTGGATATCACCCGCGGCAACAGCGCCGGTTCGCAAGGCGTCAACGCGCTGGCGGGCAGCGCCAACCTGCGCACGATCGGCATCGATGATGTGTTAAAACCGGGGCATCAGGTCGGCCTGCTGTCGCGTTTTTCCGTGGGCGATAACGGACTCGGCCGCACCGGTATGGTAACGGTAGCCGGCAAAACCGACACCTTCGATAACGGCGGCGGCCTTGGCGCGCTACTCGGCATCAGCGGCACCCGCACCTATGCGACCTATAAAAACGGCGGCGGACGCAGCAGCGAAGAGTTTATCGGCGAGGATAATAAATATTTGCGTCAGGAGCCGCGCTCGCAGCTATATAAAATCAATTTCAACGTCGATCAATTTAACCGCTTCGAGTTTTCCGGGCGTAATTACCGCAATAGTTTTACCCGTCGCGATATTAGCAGCGACGACTACTATCTGCGCTATAACTACGCGCCACTCAATGAACTGGTCGAGTTCAATGTATTAGCCAGCACCAGCCGCGGCAATCAGGCATATAAACCGGAGTCGCTGTATAATTTTAACGACTCCTCGACCACCAATAAGTCCAACGCGCTGGACATGAACAACACCAGCCGTTTTCGTATTACCGACGATCTGTATGCCGCTTTCCAGCTCGGCGGCAAATTAATGGACACCCGCTATTCCCGCCGCTTCGTGCAGGATACCGAGACCGACCACAACGCCTTCGCCCCGGCGGGCAAGCAGAAGATCGCCTCGCTCTATAGCGGGCTGACATTAAACAAGGATATTTATCAGCTCGATCTTAATCTCAACTATACCCGCAGCCGGGTACAGGGCTATAAACCGGCCTGTGCAGATAACGAAAAGTGCTTCCCGCAAGGGGCCACCCAACTCAACGTCAAAGATAACGGTTTTAATCCCTCGGCGACCTTCTCCGCTCAGGTGACGCCATGGCTGCAGCCGTTTGTCAGTTGGAGCCGTTCCTCGCGTGCGCCGAACGTTCAGGAAGTGTTCTTCGCCAACGAGGGCGGCGCATCGATGAACCCGTTCCTGAAACCGGAAAAAGCCGAAACCTGGGAGGCCGGTTTTAACGTTATCAAACAAGGATTATTGAGCGAGCAGGATAGCCTGCATCTGAAAGCTCTGACCTACCGCTCGCGGATTAAAGATTACATCACCAGCGAATCCTTCCTGCTGTGCAGCAACGGCGGGCTGTGTAAAGATGTCGCCAATGCTTCGCCGGATTTCAACGCCAATATCTCGGTTAACGTCACCTCGCCGGTGACCACCGAGGGCTATGAGATTGAAGCCGGATACGACATCGGTTTTGCCTACGCCAATGTGTCATGGAGCAAGCAGCGTACCGATCAGCCCACCTCTATTGCCAGCACGGTCTATAGCTTCGCCTATAGCGACCTGAGCGATCTCCCCAGCAGCTACGCCACGGTAGATGTCGGCGGGCGCCTGTTCGATCGCAAACTCACCGTCGGCAGCCTGGTGAAATTCACCGGTAAATCAAAACGCCTGAGTACCGAAGGCATTAGCCTCGACACCAATACGGTGCCTAAAGAGAGCATGCCGAATATCCCGACCATTATCGACCTCTATAGCAGCTGGCAGATGACCGAGAACGTGCTGCTGCGCTTTAGCGTGCAGAACGTAACGAATCGTGACTACTCCGAAGCGTTAAACCGTATGAACCAGAGTCTCGATAACGCCAAAGAGGGCGCGTCTGTTAACACCACCGCCCGCGGCCGCACCTATATTTTCGGCGGCGAAATCCAGTTCTGAGCCCTATTTGTCAACAAGGATAACCATCATGCCTAATCGCAACTTGATAAAACCGCTGGCTGCGCTACTGCTCGCCGCTCTACTCCCCCACCCGGCTTTCGCCATCGATCCGCCGCCGCGGGAAGCGTCGCGCTTTGCGATGAAAACCAATTACCTGCAGGAAGCCAACGAAGGGGTTTATGAACTGGCGTTCGACAACGGCGACAACCTGCTATTCGCCGCGGCCACCGACCGGGTTAACCGCGCGGCCAATAAAGGTTATCTTTACGCCTTTAATCCGGCCACCCTGCAGGTTATCCAGCGCTATGATATGCCCTGGCGCGCCTTCTCGCTGGCGATGAATCAGCCGGCGCACGTGCTTTATGTCGGCCATACCCAGGCGGCTTCGCTGCGTATCAGCCAGTTCGACGCCGCCAGCGGTAAAATCACCCTCACCAGTCCGCGCCTGAGCTTCCCCACCGACGGCGCCGCCGATGCGCGCTTCGAACATCTGCGGCATATGGTATACAGCCGCGCCGCTAATCTGTTATTTGTCAGCTACAGCCATATGCTGAAAACCAAGGATGGAATGCGTCCGCTGCATAAATTGCTGATGCTCGACGGCACGACGTTGCAGCTGAAAGGTGAAGTCAAAGACGCCTATCGCGGCACCGCCTACGGCCTGACGCTGGATGAAAAGACGCAGAAGATCTACGTTGGCGGCCGCGACTATGTCAACGAGATCGATGCCAGAACCCAGCAGGTTGTCCGCACCATCCCGCTTAACGCGCCGCAGTTGGCCAGCGCGCAAAACCTGATCGTCGATTCCGACTCAGGGCGTATTTTCGTCGTCGCGTTCGATCACGACGATCGCAGCGGTCCTCACGACGGCCTGTATATATTCGATCTGAAAGACGGCAAATCGCTGGGTTACGTGCGTACCGGCATCGGCGCTAACGCGGTGCGCTTCAATCCGAAATATAACGAGCTGTACGTCAGCAATTTCACCAGCGGCACCATCAGCGTTGTGGATGGCAAGACCTGGCGGGTGACTCATGAATTCCGCGCCCCGGTTTATCCGAATCAAATGGTGCTGTCGCCGGACATGGATACGCTGTACGTCGGCATTAAAGAAGGGTTCAATCGCGAGTGGGATCCTGAGGTATTTGTCGAAGGGGCGAAGGAGCGCATTCTGCGCATTGATTTACGTAAATCGTAATCCGCTAACCACCTGCCCGGCAGGTGGTTATTAGCCTTCGTTGGCCAGCTTCGCGCGCAGGCGCTTAATCGCCTGGCTGTGCAGCTGGCTAACGCGGGATTCCCCCACCTCCAGCACCGCACCGATCTCTTTAAGGTTTAGCTCTTCCTGGTAGTAGAGGGTAAGGACCATTTTTTCGCGTTCCGGCAAGGCTTCAATGGCCTCGATGACCCGCTGGCGCAGGCTGCCTTCCAGCAGATGATGCAACGGATTGGCCTCTTCGTGCCCTTCCAGCAGTCGTTCGGCATTCTCGCCCTGCTCTTCCCGCCATTCATCGTAGGAGAACAGCTGGCTGTTATTGGTATCCAGCAGGATTTGTCGGTACTCGGCAAGGGTGATACCCAGCGTCTGCGCAAGTTCGCTTTCCGTGGCCGGGCGGCCCAGATGCTGCTCCAGCTTCTGCATCGCCTGGGCGACTTCGCGGGCGTTACGCCGTACGCTGCGCGGCACCCAATCGCGGCTGCGCAGTTCATCGAGCATTGCGCCGCGGATACGTTGCACCGCATAGGTGGTAAAGGCCGTTCCCTGTAGCGAGTCGTAACGCTCGATGGCGTTCAACAACCCGATTCCCCCGGCCTGCAGCAGATCGTCAAGCTCGACGCTGGCGGGCAGCCTGACCTGCAGGCGTAACGCCTCGTGCCGCACTAACGGAACGTAGCGCAGCCAGAGGGAATTTTTGTCCATCACGCCTTCGGCGGTATACAAATCGCTCACTATTTCTGAAACCTGCGGATAAGAGAGTCAGCGCTATTATGCGCAGGGGCAAAAATGCCAATCGCCGGAAAAACCGCATAAAAGCATCTCTATTTACGACATGCTTTCTCATTCAGCCGTTTTGCCAGGCGGCTACGGGCAAAAAGCAAAAACCCCGCCGAAGCGGGGTTGCGATGCGACAGTAATCAGGCGTGCGATTAACGCAGCAGAGACAGGACGTTCTGAGTCGACTGGTTAGCCTGCGCCAGCACGGAGGTACCCGCCTGCTGCAGGATGTTCGCGCGGCTCATGTTGGACACTTCGGTCGCGTAGTCAGCATCCTGAATACGGGACTGGGAAGCGGACAGGTTGTTCACGGTGCTGTTCAGGTTGTTGATAACAGAATCGAAACGGTTCTGTACCGCACCCAGGGAGGAGCGCAGTTGGTCAACCTGGGACAGAGCTTTGTCGAGGGTAGCCAGCGGATCGGCAGTTTTCGGCGTGGTGCTCATTTCAGCGCCTTTGGTCACTTTACCGGTGCTGTCAGCGGTCGCTTTGAAGTATTTCGCATCCGCGCCAGTACCTTCCTGGATGATGTAGGATTTACCACCATCGTAGGATTTCAGGCCAGTGGTATCGCCGGTTGCAGTTACTTCTTCGCCAACGGTGGTTGTCGCTGAAGTATCGGTCAGACCAGTGGTATCAGTAGCTGCAATTGCGGTGACATCACCGGTTGTTTTATCAATAGTCGCTTTATAGTTTTTACCATCGGTACCTACCGCATAAATATCACCCGTCGTGTTATCTTTGAGGTAGCTGGCTGGGGCAGCACCATTAGCTTGTTTGTTGGTAGTGTTGGTAATTGTCAGATCTTTACCAGTGGCAATGGTGGTTACCGCACCACCAACTTTGCTGGTATCAATACCGTCAGCCACGCTGAACTTATCCAGGCCCAGAGTCTTCGCGTTGATATCTTTCAGATCGATATCGATGGTTTCGCCGTCGTTGGCGCCCACCTGGATGGTCAGCTTCTGGTCGCCGCTCAGGACTTTAACGCCGTTGAAATCGGTCTGTTCGGAGATACGGTTGATTTCAGACAGACGCTGGGAGATTTCATCCTGGATAGACTGCAGGTCGCTTGCGGAGTTGGAGCCGTTCTGCGATTGTACGGTCAGACGACGGATGTTCTGCAGGTTATCGTTGACTTCGTTCAGCGCGCCTTCGGTGGTCTGCGCCAGGGAGATACCGTCGTTAGCGTTACGGGAAGCCTGAGTCAGGCCTTTGATGTTAGCGGTGAAACGGTTGGAGATCGCCTGACCCGCGGCATCGTCCTTGGCGCTGTTGATGCGCAGACCGGAAGACAGACGCTCAATCGCCGTGCCCAGGGAAGACTGGGATTTGTTCAGGTTATTTTGCGCCATCAGCGACAGGCTGTTGGTATTAATTACTTGTGCCATTATATGCATTCCTTACGAGTCAGTTGCGTTCAGTGCAACGTGGTTAAAAGGTTCGGGCTTGCTTGCCCACGGCGTCAACCACCGTCCCTTCTGGTATCGACGTATCCTCTGCAACCTTTAGCCATTTTTTGAAAAATTTTTGCCCCTCCGCCAATGGCGAAAATAACGCGCTTTTTCCCTCTTCTATTACGCCATCGCCTTTTTCACTTTTTCGGTAAACTTTTTCTCCACTGGGCCGATAACGCAATAAGCGAATAACGTCATTAGTAAGGAGAAACACCAATGGCATCGATCAGTTCCTTAGGCATCGGCTCAGGACTCGACCTCAACGGTTTACTGGACAAACTCAGCAAGGCGGAACAACAGCGCCTGACGCCGTATACCACTCAGCAAACCAGCTATAACGCGCAGCTAACGGCTTACGGCACGTTAAAAAGCTCGCTGGAAAAATTCGATAACCTGAGCAAGGAGCTGGCCAAGCCGGAGTTTTTCAACAGCACCACCGCCACCAAACACGACCAGTTCACCATCACCACCACCAATAAGGCGGTGCCGGGCAACTATAGCGTTGAAGTGCAGAAGCTGGCGCAGCCGCAAACCCTGACCACCCAGGCGACGATTACCGACCAACAAGAGAAACTTGGAACCGCCGGCAACAGCGACCGCTCTATTACGATCACCGCCGGCGACCCGCCAAAAGAGACTACGATTCCGCTGAGCGACGACCAGACCTCGCTGCTGGAGATGCGCGATGCCATCAACGGCGCCAAGGCCGGCGTTACCGCCAGCATCATGCGCGTCGGCGACAATGACTATCAGCTGGCGCTGAGCTCCACCAGCACCGGTGAGAAAAACACCGTGTCGGTGCAGGTGAATAACGACGATAAACTCGGCGCCATCCTCAACTACGACAGCAATAGCAAAAGCGGCGCGATGAAGCAGACCGTTGCCGGACAGGATGCGGAGATTATCGTCAACGGCACCAAAATTAAGCGCAGCACCAACTCGATTGCCGATGCGCTGCAGGGGGTCACCATCGACCTGAAAACCACCACCAAAGCCGGCGAACCGCAAAACCTGGTGATCGGCATCGATAAAAGCGGCACCGCCGACAAAATCAAAGAGTGGGTCGATAACTACAATTCGCTGCTCGACACCTTCGGCTCGCTGACCAAATACACCCCGGTGAAAAGCGGTGAAGCGCAAAGCGCCAAAAACGGCGCGCTGCTCGGCGATAACACCCTGCGCGGCATTCAGTCGTCGATTAAAAGCGCGCTCAGCGCCGCTCAGGACAACCCGGAGCTGAAAGGCCTTGGTAACCTCGGGATCTCAACCAATCCCAAAACCGGCAAGCTTGAAGTCGATAGCACCAAGCTCAATAAAGCGCTCGACGAAAAACCGGATCAGGTCGCCAACTTCTTCGCCGGCAATGGCAAAGACACCGGCATGGCCACCGAAATCCATAATGAAATCCAGAACTATATTAAAGCGGGCGGCATCATCGAGAACTCGACCAAAAGCATCAACACCAATCTCGATCGCCTGAATATCCAGATCGACACCGTTTCCGATAGCATCCAGAACACTATCGATCGCTATAAACAACAGTTTGTTCAGTTGGATACCATGATGTCTAAGCTGAGCAGCACGGGTAACTACTTACAACAGCAGTTCTCGTCCCAGTAACCCTTAATCAGGTAATGAAACAGCATGTATAACCGTAGCGGCACGCAAGCCTACGCACAGGTCAGTCTGGAAAGCAGCGCGATGAGCGCCAGTCCGCACCAGTTAATCGTAATGTTGTTCGACGGGGCGCTTAACGCCCTGCTTCGCGCACGCATCCTGATGAATCAGGGGGATATCGCCGGTAAAGGCCTGGCGCTGTCGAAGGCAATCAACATCATCGACAACGGGTTGAAAAGCGGCCTCGACCACCAGCAAGGCGGTGAAATCGCCGATAATCTGGCGGCGCTGTACGATTATATGAAGCGACGCCTGATGCAGGCCAACCTGCATAATGACGAAGCGGCGATCGTCGAAGTGGTCAAGCTGCTGGAGAATATCGCCGATGCCTGGCGGCAAATTGGGCCAAACTATCAACCTGCTCAGGGTACATTGTGATGGAACGCCAACAGCAGCTTTTAGCCGCCTATCAGCAGATCCATACCCTTAGCAGCCAGATGATTGCTCTGGCGCGCGCCGGGCAATGGGAAGCGCTGGTGGAAATGCAGTTTGCCTATGTGACGGCGGTCGAGAAAACCGCCGAATTTACCGGCAAAGCGGGGCCATCGCTGGCTCTGCAAGAGATGCTCAACGCTAAGTTGAAACAGATAATCGACAACGAAGGGGTATTGAAAGGGCTATTGCAGCAGCGGATGGAGCAATTAAAAAGGCTGATCGATCAATCCACTCGCCAGAACGCGGTCAACACCGCTTACGGCCAGTTCGACGATCGTTCGCTCCTGCTTGGCGAACTGCAGTCCGATAATGTGGTCGCCATTAAGAGCAAAAGCGAAGAATTACAATAACAACAACCTTACAGCCTGATATTCCGGCCAGGAAGCGCATGATGGGTCTCACCAGGGCAATGCAGAGTGTTGCCTGGTAAGCCATCGGCGGGTTTTACAGGAGTGAATAAGCAATAATATATAATCAATTATTCCATTTACTCTTCATACATTCATCAATTAAATATTCTAAACATCACGCCAGCTAAAATAAGCCACTCACAGGCTTAGGGAAATATGCCTGTAAAATAATCTGTGTTATCTTGACCGGGTTAATCTGATATTTGTCACGAGGATAAAATATGGATGTATTCCTCTGGAAATGAGCGCCCCTGCGTTGGCTCTTAAAGGTGTTTAATCAACAGTAAAAGGAATACAAACAGGCAATACCATATATGAAATTGATAATAAGTAATCACTCGATTTTCAAGTAGATAAGATATGCTTAAAAGCCATCTGGAAAGGTGTTAATTTCCAAACAGCAATCAGGATAAAAATAATGATTAGCGGATAAGTAAAATCATTACTTTCGAAGTTAAAAATCCACGAAACGACTATGGCAAAGGCAATACAAACAACAATAACGCCGCCCCAAAAACGTTTTCGTAAACTGTCGATCAAAGTAGCATAGGTTTCATTGTTACTTTCTTGTCGCGTCAGGATTTCGCGCAGGCGGGCAATCTCTTTATCGGTGAAGCCATGTTCACGAAGATCATCTTCTGTTAGCTGCTTTCCCACGCCAGGTCCCTCCATGCTGGTTATATATTTCTCCAACGTTATCGACTGAAGATACTCGTTATATCGCTCAGCCAAAACGGTAAAAGGGATACAGGTTGGTAACACGATGTATGAAGTTAAAGATAAATGACTATCTTATTTTTAGATACAATTTGTATGCTTTGAGCGCCATTGGAAACGGAGTTAGTTTGTAAACTACCGAGAAACCGAATAATAAAATGAAAAAATAGGCAAAATGATTAATTGACTCATAATTATAACACCAATGAATGAGCACTATAAAAACAATAAAAAAACCTAAGACTCCAGCCCAAAGTCTTTTGCGAAGTTCATCGATTAAATCAAAATAGCTTTTGTTTTGGCTTTCTTGCCGCGTCAGGATTTCACGTAAGCGGGCAATTTCTTTATCGGTGAAGCCATGTTCACGAAGATCATCTTCTGTTAGCTGCTTTCCCACGCCAGGCTCCTCCATGCTGGTTATATATTTCTCCAACGTTTCCGACTGAAGATACCCGTTATGTCGCTCAACCAAATGCTCAGGTGTCATGCAGACAGCCGGGGTTACCACATTCCGTGGAATATTTCCCCTGAAGTTGCCAGGGGTCAAGCGCGCACGTTCATGCCATACAACGGTTTCACGCCTGAGCCGCCAGAATGCTGTCAGTTTAAAAGAAATGCGTTACGCTACCGCCCCGCCTTCATCTTCCCAACGGCAGACCATATGGTACAGTTCCCGCGCGTCGTATTCATCGTGGAATCTATTCACAATTACCTCCAGAAGACCGTTAGCCATGCTCTAAGTTTAGTCACTGTTAAGGAGTGTGACAGATCAGAGGGAGTTGAAGAGGCGGTTACTCGCTATCCTGTCGCCAGGTTTCATGAAACATCGCTATCGCGACAAAAGCTAAAACGACAAAAAATACAACGGTCTGAAGCCACAGCATAACGCCTCCGCGGAGCAAAATTTGCGCAGATTATTTGCCACCGGGCCGAGAAACGATAGTGAATTGCCATCCAAATTTAAATTTTCACCTTCCGCCGATAATACAAAGCAGATCTTTCTTGTACCTGACGGGGAGATACTAAATAACAGTAGAAACTTTTGGCGCTAAGCCAACGCTAAGGTAACAATCGTCGCAATGGTTCCCCAAAAGACCAACAAACCGAGAAAAATCCCAATCCAAACCTTACGCCGCAACTGATAGTCTACTTTTCCGGACATCTGCTATTCCAAATTAGAATTATTTTGGCAAGACCATACAGTTTGTAGTGCTAGTAGTCAGATCGTTTGTGTCGATCGATGAACAGCTATTGATCTGTATCCCCTATCAATAGTAATGATACTTCAGGCCCATTCATTCACCGGGTGAAAGAGCAAAATCAATGCAGAGGCGAGCAGTTTTTTGCCGTTGTCGCCGTAAATAGACAAAACCGCCAGCGTTAGCATAGCGGTGACAGGCCTCAGACCCATGTCTTCTTTAAGGAGGTTATGGTTTGGTAGATATTGACTATTGAGAGCCGGTTTATCCGCTTGTCCGTCTATATATTGAACAAGCCTCTATTAAGAGGTCTTAGCGATAACGCCAGATTGATATTAGGGCTTGAAATCAAAGAGAATCGATTCAGGTAGCCCCGAGGGTTTCTCAGGGAACGTGCCGGCGGAGACAGTGTCATTAACCGCCTCTACTGAACGTTGACACAAGAAACTGTCAACAGAGACAACCTCTACTCGTTTAACATTTCCCCCAGGAGTCTGAGTGACTTTTAGCGTACAACCATGCTCTTGATATCCCACAAACCCAAAATAATTTTTGCGGACGGCATCCTGCACACTTTGAGTGTACTTATTCACAGCCGTTGGACTGACGGATTTGCTTTTGGTTGCGCATCCCACCAGCAGCACCATCATAGGTAGAGCAAAAACCTTATTCATTTACATCCCATCTGTTGCTTGAATAGTGTTTGGCGCCTCAGGTAATAATCCCTCAAGCTTCGTTACCAGGCCTGAGAATCAATCTTGTTTTGTACGTAGCGGAATTCCAGTAATTCTTTGGTGATTATCGCTACGCCAGTGGCAATACACTGTTCCTGCGTAATCTTCCCTTCCCTAAACTCCGCCATCAGAGATTTCAATTCAGACGATTCCCTGGACAAAATATCAAAGTTTTTAAGTACTGCCTTATAGCTCTCTTCCCTACATTCCTCGGGGACGGGAGGGGACATGGCATCTTTAATTTTCTTCAATATGCTCATAATTACTCCTTTCAGAGTAATCCTACCAGCAAGGTAATGTGTATTGAACTACCCATTATTGAAGTCACTCTATGGAAACGCCTGATAGAAATACTAAATGCCTTAGCCCCATGCACCACGCATTAGGCTAAAACTAAAAAAATATAAATATTACATATAGTTATCACACCTAAACCGGCATATTCATAATGTCCTGATAGGCCGCCACCAGCTTATTGCGCACCTGCACGCCCATCTGCAACGAAACCGATGATTTCTGTAAACCGACCATCACATCATTCAGGCTGATACCCGGCACGCCCAGCTCGAAGTTTTGCGCCTGTTGACGCGCGGCCTGCTGGGTATCGCTGATTTTACCCAGCGCGGCGGTCAATTCACTGGCAAAACTGACTCCCTGCGGTACGCTATTCTGCCCGTTATTTCCCGCCTGAATCGCCATCGCCTGCATCTGTTGCAGTACGCCTTCAATACCCTGAATCGCCATCTTTTCCTCAATACTGTCGTGATCGCCAGGCGCTATTTCACCCTGTACTTCTCCAATGCTGCACACCCTAACACAGCGATTTTTGCTTAAAGCGGTTAATTAGCCGCAAAAAACCCGGCTTATCGGGCAATCAGAATCATCTGATAAGACGAATAATGGCCTGCCCAGAAATGGGAGCGCCGCTATTGAGAAAAGATGTGTATCAGGGAGTCTGTTTTGTCACATAACGCTATCCATACCGTTCGTCAGCACGCCAGCGCGCGTCGCCGCCTGAACGCCAGCGAAGGATACCGCCAACCATGAGTGCCTCGTTATCCGCCGGCGAAAGCCGCGACAACGGCCTGCAGGCCATCTGGAGCCGTCTGCGCGCCAATCCAAAAATACCGCTGCTGGTGGCCGCCTCCGCCGCTATCGCCATTATCGTCGCGCTGCTGCTGTGGGCGAAAAGCCCGGATTATCGCGTGCTGTACAGCAATCTGAACGATCGCGACGGCGGCGCTATCGTCACCCAACTGACGCAGATGAACATCCCCTACCGCTTCGCCGAGAATGGCGCGGCGCTGATGATCCCGGCGGAGAAAGTGCATGAAACCCGTCTGCGTCTTGCGCAGCAGGGGCTGCCGAAGGGCGGCGCCGTTGGCTTCGAACTGCTGGATCAGGAAAAATTCGGCATCAGCCAGTTCAGCGAACAGATTAACTATCAGCGCGCTCTTGAAGGCGAACTCTCACGCACTATCGAGTCGCTGGGGCCGGTGCAGAATGCGCGGGTGCACCTGGCGCTGCCGAAGCCCTCGCTGTTCGTCCGCGAGCAAAAGTCCCCTTCCGCTTCTGTCACCCTGACGCTGCAGCCGGGCCGTGCGCTGGATGATGGCCAAATCAACGCTATCGTCTATATGGTATCGAGTAGCGTCGCCGGCCTGCCGGCTGGCAACGTCACCGTGGTCGATCAGGCCGGACGCCTGCTGACGCAGTCTGACGGCACCGGGCGCGACCTCAACGCCTCGCAGCTGAAATATGCCAGCGAAGTGGAAAGCGGCTATCAGCGACGCATTGAAACGATCCTGGCGCCGGTAGTCGGCAGCGCCAACGTTCGTGCTCAGGTGACCGCACAGATCGATTTCGCCTCCCGCGAGCAGACCGACGAACAGTACCAGCCGAACCAGCAGCCCGATAAAGCGGCGATCCGTTCGCAGCAAACCAGCAGCAACGAACAAATCGGCGGACCGCAGGTGGGCGGCGTGCCTGGGGCGTTATCCAACCAGCCGAGCGCGCCGGCCACCGCGCCGATCGAAACGGCTAAACCGGCGGCCAATAACGCCAACAACGCGACCAACACCCGTAGCGCCGCGGCCAACAGCGGCCCGTTAAGCACCCGACGCGACGCCACCACCAACTACGAACTCGATCGCACCATCCGCCATACCCAACAAAAAGCCGGGACGGTGGAGCGTCTGTCGGTCGCCGTGGTGGTGAACTACAGCCTCAACGCCGACGGCAAAGCGCAGCCGATGAGTAAAGAACAACTGGCGCAGATTGAAGCGCTGGTTCGCGAAGCGATGGGCTACTCCAGCACCCGCGGCGATAGCCTGCAGGTGGTCAATACGCCATTTACCGACAATCAGATGACCGGCGGCGAGCTGCCGTTCTGGCAGAGCCAGGCGTTTATCGATTTGCTGCTCGAACTGGGACGTTATCTGCTGGTGCTGCTGGTCGGCTGGGTATTGTGGCGCAAGCTGATTAAGCCACAGCTGCAGCAGCGTCAGGCCGCACAGCAAGCCGCGGTCGCTGCCGCCAGCGCGCCGGTCGCTAAAGCGAACGACAGCCATAAACCAAGCAATGAGGAGCTGGCGCTGCGCCGTAAATCGCAGCAGCGCGTCAGCGCAGAAGTCCAGAGCCAGCGCATCCGCGAACTGGCGGATAAAGATCCGCGGGTCGTCGCTCTGGTAATCCGCCAATGGATGAGTAACGAACTATGAGCCTGACCGGAACCGATAAAAGCGCCATTTTACTGATGACGCTGGGCGAAGACCGCGCGGCGGAGGTGCTCAAGCACCTCTCCTCCCGCGAAGTCCAGCTTTTGAGCGGCACCATGGCCGGCATGAGCCAGGTCTCGCATAAACAGCTCGGCGAGATCTTGTCTGAATTTGAAGACGATGCCGAACAGTTCGCCGCCCTGAGCGTTAACGCCAGCGACTACCTGCGATCGGTGCTGGTGAAAGCGCTGGGCGAAGAGCGTGCCGCCAGCCTGCTGGAGGATATTCTCGAATCCCGCGAAACCACCTCCGGGATGGAAACGCTCAACTTTATGGAGCCGCAGAGCGCCGCCGACCTGATCCGCGATGAACACCCGCAGATCATCGCCACCATCCTGGTACACCTCAAGCGCGGCCAGGCGGCGGATATTCTGGCGCAGTTCGATGAGCGCCTGCGCAACGACGTAATGCTGCGTATCGCCACCTTCGGCGGCGTGCAGCCGGCGGCGCTGGCGGAGTTGACCGAAGTACTCAACAACCTGCTCGACGGCCAGAACCTCAAGCGCAGCAAAATGGGCGGAGTGCGTACCGCCGCCGAGATTATCAACCTGATGAAAACCCAGCAGGAAGAAGCCGTTATCGACGCGATGCGCGAATACGATGGCGAGCTGGCGCAGAAGATTATCGACGAGATGTTCCTGTTCGAAAACCTGGTGGAGGTCGACGATCGCAGTATCCAGCGCCTGCTGCAGGACGTGGACAACGAATCGCTGCTGATTGCTCTGAAGGGCGCCGAGCAACCGCTGCGCGAGAAGTTCCTCAAAAACATGTCCCAGCGCGCGGCCGATATTCTGCGCGACGATCTCGCCAACCGTGGGCCAGTGCGCATGTCGCAGGTGGAAAACGAACAGAAAGCGATTCTGCTGATAGTCAGACGGCTGGCGGAGAGCGGCGAAATGATTATTGGCGGCGGCGAGGACACCTATGTCTGATCGCATTAATTCCATGCCCTGGCAGCCCTGGTCGCTTAACGACCTCGGCGACGCGGCGCCAGCTTTCGAACCACCGCTACCGACGTTGGATAACGAAGCCTTGCAGCCTGACGCTCAGGCGGAACTGCAGCAGCAGCTTGCCGCCCTGCGCCTGCAGGCCGAGCAGCAAGGTCAGCAATCCGGTTATGCCGATGGCCAGCAAAAAGGCTATGAAGCCGGATTTCAGCAGGGACTTGAGGAGGGCCGCCAGCAGGGGCTGCTGGAAGCACAACAGCAGCAACAGCCGCTGACCGACCACTGGCAGCAGCTGGTGAGCGAGTTTCAGCACACCCTTGATGCGCTCGATTCAGTCATCGCCTCACGCCTGATGCAGCTGGCGCTAACCGCCGCGAAACAGGTGCTTGGCCAGCCGCCGGTCTGTGACGGCACTGCCCTGCTGACGCAAATTCAACAGTTGATCCAGCAAGAACCGATGTTCAACGGCAAGCCGCAGCTGCGCGTACACCCGCAAGATTATGAGCGCGTTGAGCAGCAGTTAGGCACCACCCTCAGCCTGCACGGCTGGCGGTTGCTGGCGGATGGCGATCTGCATCCCGGCGGCTGTAAGGTCAGCGCCGAGGAGGGCGATCTCGACGCCAGTCTCGCCACCCGCTGGCACGAATTGTGTCGCCTCGCCGCGCCGGGAGATCTGTGATGACCGCCCGTCTCGGCCGCTGGCTGAATTCGCTTGAAGCGCTGGAGCAGCGTATCGCCCGTACGCCGACCGTACGACGCTATGGCCGTCTGACCCGCGCCACCGGTCTGGTGCTGGAGGCCACCGGCCTGCAGCTGCCGCTCGGCGCAACCTGCCTTATCGAGCGTGACGGCGGCGGCGGCGTGCAGGAAGTGGAAAGCGAAGTGGTCGGCTTTAACGATCAGCGGCTGTATCTGATGCCGCTGGAAGAGGTCGAAGGGATTGTGCCAGGGGCGCGGGTTTACGCCCGCAGCGCGGCGGACGGCCAGCACGCTGGTAAACAACTGCCGCTGGGCCCGGCGCTGCTGGGACGCGTGCTCGACGGCGGCGCCAGGCCGCTTGACGGCCTGCCCGCGCCGGAAACCGGCTATCGCGCGCCGCTGATTACCGCGCCGTTTAACCCGCTGCAGCGTACCCCTATCGAGCAGGTGCTGGACGTCGGCGTGCGCACCATTAACGGCTTGCTGACCGTTGGGCGCGGCCAACGTATGGGATTGTTCGCCGGCTCCGGCGTCGGTAAAAGCGTGCTGCTGGGCATGATGGCGCGCTACACCCAGGCCGACGTTATCGTCGTCGGCCTGATCGGCGAACGCGGCCGGGAAGTCAAAGACTTTATCGAGAATATTCTCGGAGCCGAAGGCCGCGCGCGTTCGGTAGTGATCGCCGCCCCGGCAGACGTATCGCCGCTGCTGCGCATGCAGGGCGCCGCTTACGCCACCCGCATCGCCGAAGATTTTCGCGATCGCGGCCAGCACGTGCTGCTGATCATGGATTCGCTCACCCGCTATGCGATGGCGCAGCGAGAAATCGCGCTGGCGATCGGCGAACCGCCTGCAACCAAAGGCTATCCGCCATCGGTATTCGCCAAACTGCCGGCGCTGGTTGAACGCGCGGGCAACGGTATCAGCGGCGGCGGTTCGATCACCGCCTTCTATACCGTACTCACCGAAGGGGACGATCAGCAGGATCCGATCGCCGATTCGGCGCGCGCGATCCTCGATGGTCACGTGGTGCTGTCCCGACGTCTGGCGGAGGCCGGTCACTACCCGGCCATCGATATTGAAGCCTCGATCAGCCGCGCGATGACGTCACTTATCGATGACGAACATTATCGCCGGGTACGCACCTTTAAACAGATGCTGGCCAGCTTCCAGCGCAACCGCGATTTAATAAGCGTCGGCGCCTATGCCGCCGGTAGCGACCCGCTGCTGGATAAAGCCATTACCCTGTATCCGCAAATGGAGACCTATCTGCAGCAGGGAATTTTCGAGCGCTGCGGTTATGACGAAGCCTGTCTGCAGCTACAGCAGCTGATTGTTTAACGCCATCGGAGACGCCACGCGATGAAAGCACAGTCCCCTTTGATTACCCTGCGCAATCTGGCCCAGGAGGCCGTCGAACAGGCGGCGCAGCGTTTGGGCCAGGCGCGCCAGGCACAACAGGCCGCCGAGCAACAGCTGACGATGTTGCTTAACTATCAGGACGAGTACCGGCAAAAGCTCAACAGCACCCTTTCTGGCGGCATGGAAAGCTCGCGCTGGCAGAACTACCAGCAGTTCATTGCCACCCTCGAACAGGCTATCGAACAACAGCGCCAGCAGCTTCAGCAGTGGGGGCAAAAGGTGGATCACGCCGTGAAGCAGTGGCAGGACCATCAGCAGCGGCTGAACGCCTACGATACCCTGCACACGCGCGCGCAAAACGCCGAGCTGCAGTTGGAAAACAAACGCAATCAAAAATTGATGGATGAGTTCGCGCAACGCAGTACACAAAGGAATACCGCTTCATGAATCTCAATGCTTTGCCCGCCCTTAGCCTACCCGGCGACGCCAGCGCCCTGGCGGATCTGGCGCTCGATGACGCTCAGCTGTCATCTGCCTTTGCGCAACTGCTTGGCGCGCGCTTCACGCCCGCGCAAAGCGGCACGCTGCCGCCGGCGGCGCTGAGCGCCGACGATGAAAGCGCCCCGCCGCTAAGCCGTAACCAGCTTAACCAGCTGCTGGCCGCGCTTGGCGAACGCGGCGCGCTGCTGGTCAATGCGCTACCGGCATCGGCGGAAAACGCCGTCGACGCAACAGCGAAAAAAGAGGATACGCGCCCGGATACGCCGCCGCTCAGCGAGGCGAAAACTTTAGATCCGGCGACGCTGCAGGCGCTGTACGCCATGCTGCCGGCGGCAATCGTCGCCCCGCCGCCGCAGACCGCGCTACCGCAGGCTCAACAATCAGCACCCAGCGGCGATAAAGCCGCGCTCCGCATCGGCAACGCGGCGACTCAGCATGTCGTGAACCTGCCGGAAGGCGAGCCGGCGGCGAAGCCGCAGCCGGGCACGGATCCCCTTAGCGGGCAAAATCTGCCTTCTCCTGTTGTGCAGACCGCGACCACGCCGCAGCACGATATGGCCGAATCTTCGGCTGAGAATACCCTATCGCAACCTGCCGCCGTCGCTTTCGCCGCCGCCAGCCCCAGCCAAAGCGCCACGCCCGCCAGTGCGCTGGTAACCGCGCCGCCGACGCCGCAGCTTAATGCCCAGCTCGGTAGCCCGGAATGGCAGCAGGCGCTGAGCCAGCAGGTGCTGATGTTCCACCGCAACGGCCAGCAGAGCGCCGAACTGCGCCTGCATCCGCAGGAGCTGGGGGCGCTGCAGATCACCCTGCAGCTCGACGATAAACAGGCGCAGCTGCACATCGCTTCCGCACACGGTCAGGTACGCGCGGCGGTCGAGGCGGCTATGCCGCAGCTACGTCACGCGCTGGCTGAGAGCGGAATCAACCTCGGTCAGAGCAGCGTTGGCGGCGAGGCGACGCCGCAGTGGCAGCAGCAAAACGGTAACGGTGAAGGCCGCGCCAGCTACGCTGAACGCCATGGCGGCGGCAGCGATGCCGCGCCGATTGAGCCAGTCAGCGCCCCGGCAGCCCTGCAGCGAATGGCCAACCAGCTCAACGGCGTCGATATTTTCGCCTGAGGGGCGCTAAACGGCCAATCTGGCCCCCATTTGCCCGTTTATTCCGGCTATTGCCTCGCGCGTTAGCCGCGATAATACCTTTATATGTCATACGTGCGGCGCCGCCGCGCGTGATGCCCGTCAGCAACGCGGCGGGCGGAACAACAGGAATTTGATTTGGCTATGTCTCAAAACTCCCTTCCGGCAACCGCGCCCAAACGCCCCTTACTGATCATCCTGCTGACGATCGTCGCCGTGGCCGCCTGCGCAGCCGCAGGTTACAGCTGGTGGCTGCTGCAACAGCGCGACGGCGGCGCGCAAACCGCCATCGAAAAGGAAAAACCGCCCGCGCCGCCGGTATTTATGCCGCTGGATACCTTCACCGTCAATCTGGTGACCCCGGACAACGATCCGGACCGCGTACTGTATATCGGCCTGACGCTGCGCCTGCCGGATGAAGCAACCCGCCGCCAGCTTAATGATTTCCTGCCGGAGGTACGCAGCCGCCTGCTGATGCTGCTCTCGCGTCAGGAGGCCGGTCATCTGGCCAATGAGCAGGGCAAGCAGCAGCTGGTCGCGCAGATCAAAGAGACGCTGAGCGCGCCGCTGGTTAAGGGACAACCGAAGCAGGTGGTCAGCGATGTGCTGTTCACCGCCTTCATACTGCGGTAATCACCATGGGCGATAGCATTCTTTCACAGGCAGAGATCGACGCCTTGCTCAACGGCGACAACACGGGCGACGAGCCCGAGACGGTTGTCGGCGGTAAAGAGAGCGAGGTTAAGCCTTACGATCCGAATACCCAGCGCCGCGTGGTGCGTGAACGCCTGCAGGCGCTGGAAATTATCAACGAGCGTTTTGCCCGGCAGTTCCGCATGGGATTGTTCAACCTGTTGCGCCGCAGCCCGGACATCACCGTCGGGCCGATTAAAATTCAGCCGTACCACGAGTTTGCCCGCAACCTGCCGGTGCCGACCAACCTTAACCTGGTACACCTGAACCCGCTGCGCGGCACGGCGCTGTTTGTCTTCGCGCCGAGCCTGGTATTTATCGCCGTCGATAACCTGTTCGGCGGCGACGGGCGTTTCCCGACCAAGGTCGAAGGCCGCGAATTCACGCCCACCGAACAGCGGGTCATCAAACGCATGCTGCGCCTGGCGCTGGACGCCTACGGTGACGCATGGAGCGCAATCTATAAGATTGACGTCGAATATGTGCGTGCGGAAATGCAGGTCAAATTCACCAACATCACCACCTCGCCGAACGATATCGTGGTGACCACGCCGTTCCAGGTGGAGATTGGCGCGCTAAGCGGTGAATTCAATATCTGTATTCCTTTCGCCATGATTGAGCCGCTGCGTGAACTGCTGACCAATCCGCCGCTGGAGAATTCCCGCCAGGAAGATAGCCAGTGGCGCGAAACGTTGGTCAAGCAGGTGCAGCACTCCGAGCTTGAGCTGATTGCCAACTTCGTCGATATCCCGATGCGCTTGTCGAAAATTCTTAAGCTGCAGCCTGGCGACGTTTTACCGATAGATAAACCGGATCGCATTATCGCCCATGTCGACGGCGTGCCGGTGCTGACCAGCCAATATGGCACCTTAAACGGGCAGTACGCCCTTCGTGTTGAACACTTGATAAACCCTATTTTGAATGCTCTGAGTGAGGAACAGCCCAATGAGTGATCCTAAGCAACCGTCTGGCGCAGGAAAGGAATCCGTAGACGATCTGTGGGCTGATGCGCTTAATGAACAACAGTCGTCTGAGAAATCCAGCGCCACCACCGATGGGGTGTTCAAATCGCTGGAGGCCCAGGATGCGCTCGGCAGCCTGCAGGATATCGATCTGATCCTCGATATTCCGGTGAAGCTGACCGTTGAACTGGGGCGCACCAAAATGACGATTAAAGAGCTGCTGCGCCTGTCGCAGGGATCGGTTGTCGCGCTGGATGGCCTGGCGGGCGAACCGCTGGATATCCTGATCAACGGCTATCTGATAGCCCAGGGCGAAGTGGTGGTGGTGGCCGATAAATTCGGCGTGCGCATTACCGATATCATTACCCCGTCCGAACGTATGCGTCGGTTGAGCCGCTAATGACCGCCCCCGTTACCGTGCAGGCCAGCCAACCGGTTACCGAAACGGCAATATCCGGCGGCTCGGCGCTCATGCAGGTAAGCAGCGCGCTCGGCGCGATTCTGCTCCTGATCCTACTGGCCGGTTGGTTGTTCCGCCGTCTCGGCTTTGCGCCGCAGGCGCGCAACGGCCGGTTGCTTAACCTGCGCGCCAGCTGCCAGGTTGGCCAGCGCGAGCGCGTGGTGGTGGTAGAAGTCGATAATACCCTGCTGGTGCTGGGCGTCACCGCCCAGCAGATCACCCCGCTTCATCAGTTCCCGGCGCCGCCGCGTGATGAAGATAACACGGCGGTCACGCCTGCTAACGACTTCCGCCAGCTGATGCAAAACGTCCTCAAACGCCCGGAAAAATAGCCATGTTCCCTACTCTGTTCGCTTGCCTTCGCCGTCGGGCGCCGTGGCTCGCCGCCGCGTTACTGCTGCTGAGCCCTACCGCCTTCGCACAGCTGCCGGGGCTTATCAGTCAGCCGCTGGCTAACGGCGGCCAGAGCTGGTCGCTGCCGGTGCAGACGCTGGTGCTATTGACCTCGCTGACCTTCCTGCCGGCGATGCTGCTGATGATGACCAGTTTTACCCGCATCATCATCGTACTGGGTCTGCTGCGTAACGCGCTGGGCACGCCTTCCGCGCCGCCGAACCAGGTGATGCTCGGGCTGGCGCTGTTCCTGACCTTCTTTATCATGTCGCCGGTGTTCGACAAGGTCTATCAGGAGGCGTACCTGCCCTTCAGCCAGGACAAGATCGGCCTTGATACGGCGCTGGATAAAGGCGCGCAGCCGCTGCGCGAATTTATGCTACGCCAGACGCGCGAAAGCGACCTGGCGCTGTACGCTCGTTTGGCCAACCAGCCGCCGCTGGCCGGGCCGGAGGCGGTACCGATGCGTATTCTACTGCCCGCCTACGTCACCAGCGAACTGAAAACCGCCTTCCAGATTGGTTTTACGGTGTTTATTCCGTTCCTGATTATCGATTTAGTGGTCGCCAGCGTGCTGATGGCGCTGGGGATGATGATGGTGCCGCCGGCGACGATCTCGCTGCCGTTTAAGCTAATGCTTTTTGTGCTGGTGGATGGCTGGCAGCTGCTGCTGGGCTCGCTGGCGCAGAGCTTCTATTCCTGAACCGCGGAGAACAATCATGACGCCGGAATCCGTGATGGCCATTGGCACCGAAGCGATGAAGGTCGCCCTGGCGCTGGCCGCCCCGCTGCTGCTGGCGGCGCTAATCAGCGGGCTGGTGGTCAGCCTGCTGCAGGCCGCCACCCAGATTAACGAGATGACCCTATCGTTCATCCCCAAAATTCTCGCGGTAGTGGCGACGATTATTATCGCCGGACCGTGGATGCTGAACCTGCTGCTGGACTATATGCGCACATTATTCAGCAACCTGCCTAATATTATTGGCTAGCCGTGATCCCCTTTGACAGCGCGCAGCTTAGCGAATGGCTCAGCCAGTATTTCTGGCCGCTGCTGCGTATTCTGGCCCTCATCAGCACCGCGCCGGTGCTGAGTGAAAAGCAGATAAGCAAAAAGGTGAAAATCGGTCTCGGCGGCCTGATTGCGATACTGATCGCCCCAACGCTGCCCATCAACGCGATCCCCATTATCTCTGCTGCCGGTTTATGGCTGGCGATTCAGCAGATCCTGATCGGCGCGGCGCTGGGGCTAACGATGCAGCTGGCTTTCGCCGCGGTACGCCTCGCCGGCGAAGTCATCGGCATGCAGATGGGGCTATCGTTCGCCACCTTCTTCGACCCCAGCGGCGGCCCCAATATGCCGGTGCTGGCGCGGCTGCTGAACCTGCTGGCAATGCTGCTGTTTTTAAGCTTTGACGGCCACCTGTGGCTTATCTCGCTGCTGGCCGACAGTTTCCATACCCTGCCGATCCAGAGCCAGCCGCTGAACGGCAACGGTTTCCTGGCGCTCGCCCAACTGGGTTCGTTAATCTTTATCAACGGCATGATGCTGGCGTTACCGCTGATTTGTCTGTTGCTCACGCTCAATATCGCCCTGGGTCTGCTCAACCGTATGACGCCGCAGCTATCGGTATTCGTGATCGGTTTCCCGGTGACCATGACCTTTGGCATTATGACCCTCGGCATGATGATGCCGATGCTGGCCCCCTTCTGCGAACACCTGTTTGGCGAGATGTTCGATCGCCTGGCGGCCGTTATCGGCGGTATGACGTTTTAACCTTGCCGTTATTTCCCTCTTTTTCGCCGGACAAAATGGCAATAAAAACCGTTTACTGGGATAAAAGCCTGGAAAAACGTTTTTATTGCTACTAAGGTCCGAATGTTCATGGCGGCTTGAATTAAAAAATAGTCACCCTACAATAAAGCCTGAATTTAATTGTTAGTGAATTTTATTTTTTAGAAAAATTGAAACCTCGGGAAACGCAGAATATTTTCATGCGTGGGTTTAGTGTATCTTTAATAAAATAAGGAGCGACATCATGATTAAGGCGAAAGGTAACCGTATAGCGCGGCGAATATTAGGCCTGCCCCACTGGGAAAGCAACCGATTTAAAATCGTGCTGGCCGACACTGCCGCTGGCGGAAAATGGAAAGTGGTGAAGAAAAAGAAATAATCCTGACTGGCAATTGTTCTATCCGCAACATAATTCCAAATTGCACAGTGCGGTAGCCCCGGTAAGCGGCAGCGCCACCGGGGATTTTGAGGCCACCGGCAGCTTCAGTTCACAATGGTACGGGTCGTAGATACTGTTATCGGTTTGCAACTTTTTTAAGGGTTTTCCCGGACGCGGCGCGTTGCGCCTTCTCCGGGCTACCAAATCGCAAAGCGCTGTAGCCCCGGTAAGCGGCAGCGCCACCGGGGATATTAAGGCAACCAACATCGGCAGTTTCAGTTCGCAATGGTACAATCCGTAGGTCGGGTAAGGCGTTAGCCGCCACCCGACAAAAAAGTATCGCGGGTAGATGCTGTGAATATTTTCCGCCCTACGTAACTCAAACTTATTCAATGACGATTAATACGCTAAGCTTTTCATTACGGAAAGAATGCGCTCTTCTCCGCGAAGCCCTATTGCATTTGCCAATGTTCTATATTCCTGTCGGTTTCCATTCTAAATTTGACCATAGAAGATATAGATATTGCCTGAATTCCCTTTTCATGATAAAAACACAAGATGTAATTAGCACCAAAAATGTTTGAATTAGCGTTTCGCCTATTAAAGGCTGATGAAGTCATCAACTTTATGGAAAAATCAGTTTTTATCGATTCGTTTAATTCATGGTTTATCTTTTTGGTTATATTATCATTCATAGGCGCTATTATTATCAGCAGCGTGGTATTTTTAAAGATTAAAAAGGTGCTGTAATGTCCTGTTTATCTTCTTTTTTTAAAGAAATAATTAACGACCTTAAAGTTTATGTCATTATCATTTCTCTTTTTACATTTTATTTTTTTGCAATTCCAGGATACTGGTTTCTATGCAGTATATTTACAATAATCATTTATGGTATTATTAAAATAGTTATAGCGTCAAAAAAAAGTAATAAAGGTGCTATTAAATGACGATGTTACTTTTGGTCGCATTCACTGGCAGCCTGCTCAGAATAATAACTTACCGTATCTTACCCTGACTTATACATAAAATCACACAGCATGACGCAGCGCCCGTATTCCCTTTCCAGTCTGACGGCGCAGCAGCGCAAGCAGCGTTGACACTTCCGAATAACCCACGTCAGCGGTAATCGTCTCAATATCTTTCCCCTCGGCAAGCAGCTGCTTTACTCGTTCGACCCGCAATTGCTGAAAAAAAGCCAACGGTGATTTCCCCAGCGCGGCCTCCGTTCTGCGCTGCAAGGTTCGTGGATGCACGTTAAGCGCACCGGCGGCCGCCTGCAGGGAAAATCCCTGCGCCAGATGCGCCCGCGACCAGTGCTCAAAGCGGTTTATCAGGTCATCGGCATGCTGAGGATAACCTGCCGGCAGGCGTGAAACCTGAGGATGGCGGATATCAGCCGCCATCGCTGTCGTCAGCAAATCCGCAAGCGGCGGGCTGCTCTGGCGAATCAACCACAGCGCCAGCTCCACATGGCCCATCATAGCGCCGGGAAGCATTGGCGGGGCCGCATTGAGCCATGACGTTGTGGTGGCCTGCTCATTGAGCAAACGGCTATCAGCCAGGATGAAGGTATTTAAACAGGCAGCGGCAATTTTAACGCCGTGCTTCGCCATGTTTTGTAAAAACCGCTTAGCGGCAGCAATATCGTGCCAGCCATCCGGTGGCGATTGTCGTGCGTGAACGTTGATCGCCGGCACCACAATCCAGTCGGGATAATCCAAACCCGATGCCTGATGAGCAGGAATACTCAGCCCATGGACTGATTTAACCTGCCCGGTCATTGCAATCATTTGCACATCAAAGCGAGAAATATTCATGCTCTGGCGTCGCGCCATATCATTGGCCGCGGCGAACGTATCCAGCAACGTCGCTAAGCCGGTGTCGAAAACGCCATCCAGAGCCAGAATATTTATCTTCATGTCGTTAATGGTATTGAAATTGTCATTTTTGCATATGGTTCTATTTTAACCTTAGCCATAGACTTTCCTCTATCGTTATTAATTACCAGAGCCAAATAACATGAAAAATAACCCTGAACTGCTTATCCTTACGTTAATTTGTCTGCTAACGGTTATGATGTGGATCCCCTATATTATTGCCAGAGCCACACGTGCTAACGTCGCGCCCGCAGCGGGTAATGGCCATTCGCCATCAATCGGGACGGCGCCCTGGGCGCAGCGTGCGCAAAAGGCGCACGCCAACGCGGTAGAAAACCTCGTTATTTTTGCCCCACTGGTTGTGGCCGCCGCGTTGCTTAACGTCAATAACGCCATAACGTTAATTGCGGCTACAATTTATTTGCTCGCGCGCATCGTCCATTATATTGCGTATACCGCCGGGATCCCCGTTATCCGGACTCTCGCCTTTCAGAGCGGTTTTGTCGCGACGGTTACTATTGCGATAGTTATTTTAAGTTCCGTTTTTTGAGGTTAAAAACTCCCGGCGTTCTCTGCCAACGCCAGGCTTTGTAGCGCCGTCTTCAGCCATTTGGTTGCCCCTCGCTGCCCGCCGCGTTTATGGGAATAGATCTTCACGGTGAACGGGCTGATGGCGAACGGCAAAGGAAAAATCGCGATCGGGGCGGCATGAAGGAACTTCTCTGCGGCATAACGAGGAATCGCCATTAACAGATCGCTTTGCGCCACAATAAACGGCGCGCTAAGCATTGAGGGGGTTTTGAGCGCTATCTGCCGGGTATAGCCTAATTCCTGCAGACGTAAATCCAACACCCCCTGCTTTTCGTTCCACGGCGTGACCACCAGATGGCGCGCGGCGAGATAACCCGCCAGCGTCAGCGCCGTGCGACGGGTATGGCTGATAACCACATACTCATCCTCAAACCAGTCAATTTCCTCCAGTTCATGATGACGGATATCTTCAGCGGTGCTGAAGCCCAGCGCCAGATCCACCTCCCCCGCCAGTAGCTCCGTCAGCGCCGGGCTATGTGGCAAATAACGGAGCTCAAAACGCAGGCCCGGCGCTTCATGCTGCAGCTTTTGCATTAGCGCAGGGAAAATGCATAACGCGGTGAAATCGGTAATGGCTATCTGGATCCGCTCTGTGCTGTCGGCGGCACTAAACTCTGGCTGTCGCGTGAGTTCCTGATTAAGCAATTTTAATACTGAAGCGATGGAGGGCGCGAGTTGCGTGGCATAGACGCTCGGGCACATCCGATGCCCTTCGCGAAAAAACAACGGATCGTTCAGCGCCACGCGCAGCCGCGACAGCGCGTGGCTCAACGCGGAGGTACTCATCGCCAGCTCATCGGCGGCGAGACGAACGGAACTGTGGCGATAGATGGCATCAAAAACAAGCAACAGATTGAGATCGAGGCGTCTGAGCGCCGGATGCATAATATTCATCATTGGGTGATTTCATTGCACTTAATTCTTCTGACAATACCCCCTATGCTTAGCGTCATCAATATCATTAACGTGTGAATACGACAGGAAAAATAATGAGTATTACGATTCGACAGGCCCGTCCGGACGATGCTTCTGCCATCTACAACATGATTTATGAGCTGGCGGTGTATGAAAAAGCCCCGCAGGAAGTGGTCACCACCCCCGACGAGATCCGCGAAACCTTATTTGGCGACGACAGTAAGACCGAAGCGCTGATCTGCGAAATTGACGGTAAAACGGCGGGCTATGCCGTGTTCTTCACCAGCTATTCAACCTGGCTCGGACGCAACGGTATTTATATGGAAGATTTGTATATCTCACCGGATTATCGCGGCCAGGGCGCGGGTCGAGCGCTGCTAAAAACCATTGCCCGGTATGCGGTTGCGCGCCGCTGCGGACGCCTTGAGTGGAGCGTGCTGGACTGGAACCAGCCGGCCATTGATTTTTACCTCAGTATTGGCGCCGCGGCGCAAAGCGAATGGATACGCTATCGCCTCGATGGCGAAGCGCTGGTTAATTTTGCGGAGCAATAACATTGGTTACAGCATCACTCAGCTTGCTCTTTGCAAAAAGCACAGCAGCCCCGAAAGAGCGGAGCTGCTGACAGGCAAGTTAGTACGCTGTTTCAGTCTGCGATGAATCCTGCACTACCTGTAGAATATTGGCCGCGGCGGCGGTACCCATTTTGACGTAAGAGGCGTCGCTTACGCCGCCAACGTGCGGAGACAGAATGACATTTTCGACCCGCTCCCAGATGTGCGGCGTAGTGAGTGGTTCGCTGTTAAAGCTATCAAGCGCCGCCCAGCGCAACGCCCCCCCTTTTAATGCCGCTGCCAGCGCTGCATCGTCGATTAATCCGCCCCGCGCGGTATTAACCAGGATGGCGCCGGGTTTACACTGTGCCAGCGTAACGGCATTTATCATTCCCCGATTTTGCGGCGTTAAGGGACAATGAAGGGAGACAACATCAGCCTGCGCGAGAAGGTCTTCGAGTACATCAACACGTTCGCATCCGGGAGGAACCGTGGCGGCATAAGGATCGTAAGCCAACACCTTCATACCGAAGGCGCCGGCAATTTTCGCCACCCGACTGCCAATCGCCCCCAGACCAATCAGCCCCAGCGTTTTGCCTTCCAGTTCGAGCGATTTATGCGTCGATTTATCCCAGTGCCCTTCGCGCAGGCGGCGGTCAAGCGGAATGATTGACTTGGCACAGGCCAGAATTAATGCCCAGGCGTGTTCTGAAACCGCCGCGGCGTTAGCGCCTGTCGCCGCGCGAACCATGATGCCGCGCGCCGCCGCCGCTTCGACGTCAATGACATCAATGCCGCTGCCATGCTTGGAAATGACCTTCAACGCCGGAGCGGCATCCATCACAGATGCCGTAATCTTGCCATAGCGCACTAATATGGCGACCGGATTATGCTGCTGACATAATTCTATCAATTGGTTTTCTGTTGGTTGGCGGCCAGCAAACACGAGCTCATAATCTTCCAGCATGCCGAGCGCCGCTTCGGCCAAATCGCTGCCGGTTACCAGTACGACTTTTTTAGCGCTCATGGCAATGCCTCCCCTTCGCTCAGCATACCCGCCTGACGCAACGCATTCTCCAGCCAGTGTGGGCGAAGATCGCCATCGTGGATAGCCGACAGACGTTTGACTTCCCCTTCCAGTTTACCTTTCGCCAGCCCAATGATGGTGCCTACTTCATCGCGGGGGATAACCACCACGCCGTCAATATCCCCTACCACCAGGTCACCCGCCTGCACCGCGGCGCCCGCGACCGAAATAGCATGATTGACCCGGCCAGGAATGAACTTGGTGGGACCACACGGATTAAGACCGGCTGCGAAAACAGGAAACCTTTGTTTACTTAAGGTTTCAGCATCGCGAACTGCGCCGTCAATGATGATACCTGCGATGCCGCTGGCCTGCGCCTGCGTGGCCATGATCTCACCCAGTAAAGCGCAGGAGAGATCGCCCTTGCCGTCTATCACTAACACATCGCCAGGTTTGGCGACGGCCATCGCCGCGTGAATAGCCAGATTATCTCCCGGACGGACCTCTACGGTAATCGCCGGGCCGGCCACAGCCATGTTTGGCGCCAGTGGCTTGATACGGCCATGTAATGTGCCGCGTCGTCCGGCCACGTCGGCGAGAATCGCCGCCTGATATTCAGCGGCCTGACGGACCTCCTCCGCGCTAACGCGCTCAATATCCACATTGATTAATTTCTGTTGTGATGCAGGCATGGTTAGTCTCCATTTGTTTTACTATGTACAACATGAATGTACTATATAAAACAACTATACGAGCATTGCTTCTCTTTTCGCCAGCGCTGAGAGCGTGTTTGTGATGTAAACACGATGTTAATCACAAAATTCAGGTACAATTTTGTTCGGCCAAAAGGAGAAAATGATGGGGAATGAAGGCGTAATTGCCGTTGAAAAGGCGCTCGCTTTACTGGATTGCTTCCGGCCCGGTAATGACAGCCTGACGTTAACTGAGCTGGCCCAGCTTTCGGGATACCACAAAACCACCGTTTATCGCTTAATGAATTCGCTTGAGCGTATGAACTACATTATCCGGCATGATGATGGCACCTATACGCTCGGCCACCGTCTGCTCTATCTCGGCAAGCTTTATGAGCAATCATTTCAGCTTGCGAGAATTGTACAACCGGAATTGCAGGCGCTGTCTCAGGCCTCCAGTGAAAGCGCGAGCTGGTATGTGATAGAGGGCGGCCAACGCCTGTGTCTGTTCCGCGCCGAAGCGTCAGAGGGATTACGCCATAGCAACCTGCCCGGCAGTCAATTTCCACTGGATGGCTCCGCTATCAGCAAAGTTTTACGTCATTGGGGACTGGGTGAGGCGCTTTCGGAAGACGAAGAAACGCTGCCGTTCTATACCTCTGGCGCGCGCGATCCGCACACCGCGGCCTTCGCGATGCCGGTTTTTGGCGTCCACGATAACCCCATCGCGGCACTGGCGCTGACAGGACCGTCATCGCGTCTGACTGCGGACCGCAAAGAGAGCGGCCTCAGCCAGCTAATGCGCGAGACGGCCAACCGCCTGTCGATCAAGTTAGGAGCCAGTAAATCCTTCTGCGAAACGTTTTACGATATAAAAGAATAACGTATGTTGAAAAGGCGGGAAAAACCCCGCCTTTGCTTATTAATGGGTGACCGGTTTTTCCTGACCGGCAGGCTGCGAGTAACGGCGTCCCATGATCAGCACCGCGATACCGCCTGCCAGGCACAACCCAGCCAGTGGTAGCATCGCCAGCGTATGGCTTCCTGTCTGTTCGCTAATCACACCATAGGCATTCACCATCACCACTCCGCCAATCAGATTAGCTATCGCGCCGATTGCCGCCAGCCCCGCGGCGGCTGAGGTGCTGCTCATCCAGCCTGAGGCCAGCGCCCAGAATGGCCCCTTCGCCGAATAAGCGCCAATTAATATGGTACTGAGAATAACAATGGTAATCGGCAGCGAGAGATTGATGAACGCCGCGAACACGCCAGCCGCAATCATAAAGAGGGTGAGAGCCGTGTGCCAGCGACGTTCATTAGTGCGATCCGAACTCCGACCCCAGACAATCATCAGCACCGAGGCCAGGCCATAGGGGATAGCATTAAGCAGCCCGGTAGTCAGGTTATCAAGATGGAAAGACTTCAGTAGCTGTGGAGACCAGACGCTAAGCGTGGTGCCAGCAGACGACGCGCCGGCATAAATCAGCGCCATCAGCCAGATTTGGCGGTGCTTCAACAGCTGCCATGTGCTGATGTGGCCGATCTGTTTCTGCTGTTGACGCTCTGCCTGAAGGGTGTTTTCCAGCCACGCTTTCTGCCGCTCGTTCAACCAGCCAGCCTGATGTGGGCGGTCCCGCAGGATAAAAAATGCGGCTATCCCCAGCAGCACCGCAGGCAGCCCCTCAATAATGAATAACAGATGCCAGCCGCGCAGCCCAAACCAGCCATCCAGCGTCAGGATCAAACCTGAAAGCGGTGAACCGATAAAGTTAGCCAGCGGAATGGCCACCATAAAAGAGGCAATAATACGCGCCCGGTAACGCGAAGGGATCCACCAGGTAAGATAGAGCACCACGCCCGGGAAAAAGCCCGCTTCCGCCGCTCCCAGCAGAAAACGCACGATATAAAGGGAGGTTGTATTTTGCACCAGCGCCATGCACATCGATACCACTCCCCAACTGATCATTATCCGCGGGAGCCACAATCGCGCGCCCACCTTCTGCATCGCCAGGTTGCTGGGTACCTCAAATATAAAGTAGGCGACAAAATATAAGCTGCTGGCGAAGCCAAAAGCCGCCTTGCTCAGGCCCAGATCCTCATTCATCTGTAGCGCAGCCATACCTATATTGCCCCGGTCAATAATCGAGACCAGATAGCTTACGACCAGAAAAGGCAGGATGCGCCAGATAACCCGCCGCATGGTCTCTTTTTCCAGCGCATCGTTGTCGATAGCGCTATTCGGTGATTGTTCGGTCATTGTTTCCTCGCAGGGTTTCATTATGTTTATCAGGAAAACGATGTAGAGATATCATGCCTTACTTCAGCTTGACGCCTCTGGTTTCTGGCGCCAGCCACACCACCACCATTGCCGCCAGGAAGGCGACCACGGTAGTCGCCAGTCCCGCAGTGAAACCGCCGGCGCTGGCCACAGCGCCGATGAGCAGGGGCGCGATAAATCCGCCCAGCCGGCCTCCGTTGTAGGCGAGCCCCATCAGGAAGCCACGCGATGACGTGTCTCCGATGATTTCTGCAAGGAATGGTCCAGATCCGGCAAAAATCCCGTTAACACCAAAACCAGCCATGAAAATCGCCAGCATCAGAATGAAGGGTTGAGTGGTCACAAGGTAAAGCGCGACGGCAATGGCGCCCGTTAACAGATAAATCAGGAACATCGGACGGCGTCCCCATTTATCCGCCAGTACTGAAAAGACCAGAAAACCTGCGATCGCCCCGACCTGCAGCGCGAGCACAAATTTCAGGCTATGTAAAAAATCCAGATGTTTTACTTCTCGTAGATAGGTGGGTGTCCAGGTAAATACCCCCCAGAATAGATACTGAATAAAGAAAATAAAGACGAAAGCCAGCAGCAGGCCTTTCAGATTGTGTTTGCCCAGTTTCGAGGCAGGTTGAGTGCGCTTAACTTTCCCCTGCTGTCGTGCAAGCCAAACCTGTGATTCCGGCGTGAACCAGGCCACCACGCTCATAATGAATACCGGCAGCGCGCCGATCATAAACAGATAGCGCCATGCGCCCTGCTCCAGGCCGCCGTTAACCGAGCTCACGATTGCCGTCAGGCTGATAGCCAGAATAGCGCCAACGGGTAAGCCCATTTGCATCAAAGCACCGCCGCGCGCGCGCCGCTCTGGCCGCCAGGTTTCAGCAATCAGCGCCGCACCTGACGTCCACATTCCGCCCATACCCAGCGCACCGCAAAAACGCAAAAGTGCGAAATGCTGTTGATCGTGCGTAAAGGCTAACAGTCCGGAAAAGAGTGAATAGATGGCGATACAGGTCATGGCCGTTTTTACCCGACCAATTTTATCGGCGATAAAACCAAACAGGATCCCGCCGATGATCTGTCCACCGGCCGTGACGCTGATAAACAGTCCAAGTTCGCTTTTATTCACGCCAAACACCACTCCTAATACCGGCAATAATAATGAGAGTAGAAATGAGTCGTAGCTTTCAAATGCCCAGCCAAGGCCGCCCAGCGCCAGCGTTCGTTTCTCAGCCACGTGCTGAGGCAAAGCGTCAGGCGTCGCTTTAGTCGCAGTAAACTGCTTGAGCTCGCTTTTACTGGTCATTGATATTCTCCACAGAGGTTATCCGGTAGCAGGTTGCGGCAGTGCGCCAGAACAACTGCGCCTGTTCATCAGGGGAAGCCTGTTGCGCCAGGCGTTTGCACGCATTCCAGAAGACGCCGTAGCTGAACATGCCTTTGTCGACCGGAAAGTTACTCGCAAACATGCAGCGTTCCGCACCGAAAAGAGCAATGATGGTCTCAAACCACGGTTGCCATGCCTGTGCCAGCATTTGCGAATCCGGCGGCGTTTCTGCCGCTGCGAAGGGAAATCCCCTGACCGTCATACCAAATCCGCTAATTTTTACGCATACGTTCGGCAGTTCCGCCAGATGTCGCATACTGCTTCGCCACTGCTGAAACATGTCAGGATCTCTTTCTGAATAAGGCCCTACGCCGACAGGCCCGCCGCAGTGATCGAGCACAATCTGTAGCGTTGGTATTTGCCGCGCCAGCTCGGCAATTTCATCCAGTTGCGTGTGGTAAACCCACACATCAAGCGACAATCCATTTTTCGCAAGGCAGGCAGCGCCCCGGCGGAACGGTTCGCTCAGGGCCAGTCCTGCCGGTGGTGTAACCGGGCTGGACGTGACCCGCGGATCCGGATGCCAGGCCAATGGATTACGCATTCCGCGCAACCGCCCGCCTGATAAAGCCAGCGCGCTCTCGATGGCAGGCTGCATCGCATCGCCCGCCAGCAAGCTCAGGCCGCCGATGATGGCTTCACATCCAAGAGCGTTTGCATAATGTCCGCTGGCGAACATCGCGGCTATTCCGCTGGCAAACTCAATTTCACCAAGCGGTTTCAACGTTTCCGGCCCGTGGCGACGCAACATAGAGCGGCATTGCACGTAGACCGAGGAGAAAACGCGATGCCCTGAGGTCTGGATATCGTCGCTGAACTCATGGGTGAGATAGCGTCCGGTTTGCCGATCCCAGAGATGATGATGCGCATCAATAATGGGCAGCTCGGGTTGTAGTGGCGGCTCACGATGTAACGCAAGCCACTCGTTTCTGACCGCAAGATGCGGTGCGGTAACGATCTCCATGAACACCTCGCAATTGTTGTACCATGTACAACTGTGTTTTATTTTACAAAACTACTATAACGAGGCTGGCGTGTTTTTATCCAGTTAACGATTGGTTTAAATGATGTAAATAAGAGGTGAATCACAGATGTTTAAAGTCGCTAAAGAAGGAGAACGTTGAGAAAAAACAAAAACAAATTGAATTTCAATAAGTTATAATGATATGCCGCTAGTCGCAGCCAGATATCTGGCAAACCTTACGTCTGCCAGACCCATTCACTCTGTCCATTTACGGATGACTATTCGATGAGTAAATTGTTATATCGCCCTGGGGCTTTTCAGCTTCCAGACCAGCGCCATACCGCAGATCATCGCCACCGCCGCCAGTAACGGCAGTGAAGAAAGACCAAGCTTTGCCGATACCAGGCCGCCGACAAGCGCGCCAGTACCGATGGCGGCATTGAAAATGGCGACGTAGATCGCGGATGCCGGCTGCGTCGCCTCCCCTGCGCTACGCAACAGCCAGGTTTGCAAACCAACGAACACGATAGCCATGCCCGCGCCCCATACGCCGAGCAATACCGCGACGAACCAAACAGGAAGTGCTGACCCGCCCCTGATACTCAGCATCCCCAGCGCGCCTGCGCTGAGCAGCAGTGATGTCATAATCAGCACTCGGATATGTCGATCGATGAGTTTGCCGGCGATGAGATTTCCCAGCAGCCCGGAAAGTCCTGACATCAATAACAGCGCGGAAATCGTTGATGTCGGTATACCACGGGTTTGCGTTAGCAACGGCTCAAGATAGGTGAAGGCAGCAAAATGCGCGGAAATAATGCAAGCTGTAGCGCCGAACAATGAAAGCAGTAGCGGATTTTTAACTATCCCAACGTAAACCTTCAGCCTCAACGGCTGCGGAGCCGCTAGCGTGGGAAGCGTCCAGAGCAAAGCCACGGCGGTGGCTAATGAGAGCAGTGAAATCGCACTGAATGCCTGTCGCCAGCCGACCATGTCGGCAATAAAGCTCGATAGCGGCACGCCCAGCACGCTGGCCGCCGAAACACCGGCGAAAATCACCGAAGTGGCCAGTCCCAGTTTATCAACCGGTACCAGTTGTACGGCCACGGTGCCTATTAGCGCCCAGAATGCGCCATGCGCCAGCGCCCCTGTCATCCGCGCCGTCATAAACGTCTGCATGGTGTGCGACTGCGTCGCCGCCAGACAAGAAAATGCGAGGATTAACATCAATACAATCAATAGCGCCTTCCGTGAAATCCGGGCGGGCATCGCGCCGGCCAGTAAAGCGGCCAGCGCGGCCACCCAGCCATAAGCGGTGACGGCAAGACCCGCTCCCGCCTGCGACTGATGCAAATCGTTCGCCAGCGCGCTGAGCATACCGACCGGCGCCAGTTCGCTGGTCACAATCGAAAATGCGCTGACTCCCAGCGCAGCTACGGCGAGCCATGCGCGCACTGGGGTCGGGTTGGCCTGTAAAACGAGGTCGTTCATGTCTTCTGTATCCCTGAGTAAATGGCTAAAAAAGAGTTGGCATGCGTGATACGGTTGAAGTTCCGCGTCGTTGCTTATTGCCTTCTCTTGAGGTGCAGTGCAGTATCATTCCAGGAGAAGTGATAAAACAGACATGAAAACGGAGAGCCGTTTTCCAAAAATGGAAAATAATGAAAGCAGATTTTAACTGGGATGATACGCGGATTTTTCTGGCTGTGGCCCGCTCAGGTACGTTAAGCGGCGCGGCAGAAACTATGGATATGGGCATCGCAACCCTGTCACGAAGACTCGACCGGCTGGAAAAATCATTGGCTGTCCCCCTTTTCAGCCGGCATCAAAGCGGCTACCGGCTAACGGATGATGGCGAGGCGCTGCTGGCGCGAGCAGAGGCGCTTGAGCATGCAGGGCTCGCTTTTGGCGAGACGGCGAGGCTGCAGGGGAACGTGGCCGGACTGGTCCGGCTGGCTACCTCAGACAATCTGGCGGCGCATTTTATTCTGCCTTCACTCAACGGCTTGATGGAAAAATATCCCGACCTGCGGGTCGAGGTGCTCAGCGGCGTGCAATCCGTCAACCTGCATCGACGGGATGCCGATTTAGCCATTCGAATGGTCAAACCGGAAAGCGGCAACCTGACGCTGAAGCGTCTCGGGAAGGTGGGGTTTGGTCTGTACAGCGCCGATACCGGACTAGCAGGCTCTACTGACGTCGCGTTCAACCATGCTCAGTACATTGGCTGGCCAGAATCACACCAGCATCTGCCCGCCGCGCGCTGGATAACTCGAACGCTTCGCGGCAGGCCGTGCCGGGTGGAAGCCAACACGCTGCTGGCGCAGCTGTCGGCGGTCTCAGCCGGCCTGGGGTTGGGCGTGTTGCCACACTTTATGGCGCGGAAAAATGGCCTGCAGTGCGTGAATGCGGATATCGGCGTCGACCAAAACCTATGGCTGGTGATGCATTCCGATTTAGCCCATTCGCGGCGCGTCAGAGTGGTGGCCGATCATTTAATTGCCCTGTTTGATGAGATTAAAGATCAGCTGACATCGCCATAACTCTGTAAGCGCTCGCCGCCAGATATAGCCCAGATTGGTCGTCATGGTCTGCGAAGGCAGTACCATGAAATTGAGGCGCAGGTCTTTATCCCCACGCCTTATTCTGGAGCACCACCCTGTAGCCATCTGGATCAACGAACGTTTGGCCATTGATATCCCAATAAGGGTTAAAAGAACTCGTCATGCTGAAACCTGCTTCGCGCATTCTGGCGCAAGCATCTGACCACGCCTTCTTATCCGGATAATACAGCACGAGTAGATCCTCCTCCGTCTGCAAGGGTTGTACAGGATGATACTGGCACCAGGTAAATTCTATATGCCAGCCCAATTCCTCTCGCCCTAACATTATTCCATTAAAACCATCGTGATCGTTGAATTCAGCAATTTTGTGTAAGCCCAATCCCTGACAATACATCAAACAGGACCTTGCAAGATCGGTGACGGGTTTGGCGATACGCATATGAGTAAACATCCGGATTCTCCTTGACAGGATATGGTGTGAGGGTTGGGATCCGGTTTGAGTTTACACGCTATGATGTGGTGAATTTGTCGCTGAGAGCCCCCACTTCCACCTGATAAAAAAAGGGCACCTCACCCCGCGTACACAGAGAGAACGGGATGACGTGCCAAGGTGCTAAATGAAAAAGCGGTTATTCGTGATTAGCGATTCATCTGAAACAGCGACATACCCTGCATATCGCTGAAAGTTTTATAAGATGCCTGCAGCGCCGCCTGCTGCATAAAATAAGAAGAGATAGATTCCGCAAGGTCGGCATCGGTCAGGGCGCTCATCTGCAGCTGGTTGGTCATATCACGCTCTTTACCGATGCTATCGAGTTGATCCATCTCCTGCAGCTGGTTGCCCAGCTCGGCGCGCACGCTCAATACCTTGTTGTAGGAGTTATCGAGGCCGCGGTTGGCCTTCGCCAGCGCATCGTTCACCTGCTGTTTGGTGGCGTCATCGGCCCCCTGCAGCGGCGTTTTCAACGCCTCCAGCGCAATATCGATACTGGCGAACACATCGGCGACCGGCGCACTGCCGTCCGGTTCCGGCTTCGGATTGCTGGTCAGCGCCATAAATACCGAATTACCGGTATGGCCGATGGTCATCGTACGGTTGGCGTCGACCTTCTGTTCAACGGTTTTATTGCCGCCCTGATAGCTAATCTTGCCGTTAGTATCGACAAACGGCGGCTTATCATTCTCATAGCCGCCAAACAGGTAACGTCCGTTGCCATCGGTACTGTTGGCCTGGTTGAGCAGTTGATCCTTCAGCCCCTGTAGCTGGGTCGCCAGCGAATCGCGGTCGTTATCGCTCTCGGTGCCGCCGGCGTTAACGATCAGCGCCTTGATATCAGATATCGTCGAGGTGGCTCCGGAAAGCACGGTCTCTTCCATTGATACGCTCTGGCGGGCGAATGTGCGCGCCAGGGTGTACTGATTGTTCTCGGCCTGCGATTGCGACAGCATCACCGCCCGCGATGCCGCCAGCGGATCGTCGGAGGGATTAATCACCTTCTTGCCGGTTGAAAGCTGCTCGGCGGCCTTCATAAACAGCGACTGATTGCCGGTGATGCCGGTCATGTTCTGTTGGTACATCATGCTGGTGCTCATGCGCATGCTGTCAGTTCCTCAATACTATCAACGAATATTCAGCAGCGCGTCGAACAGCGAGCTGGCGGTCTGGATCACCTGCGCGTTCGCCATGTAGTACTGCTGGAAACGCAGGAGCTCGCCATACTCTTCGTCGAGGTTTACCCCGGAGAGCGACTGTTGTTGACGGGCCAGTTGGGTGACGATACTGGACTGCGATTCGCTGCTCACCTTCGCGGCGGCGGTCTGGTTGCCCACGCCGCTGACGATCCCGGCGTAGGCACCGCTAAGCGTCGCTTTGCCATCCACCAGGTTTTTGGTCTGCAGATCGAGCAGTTTTTTAGCGTTATCGTTATCGCCGCGGCCGCTGTCATCTTTACCGGCGGCGGCGATTTTCGCTGAATCGGTAATCGCCACTTTCAGGTTGCCCGCCACGTCGCTGACCGGCTTCACCGTAAAGCTATCTTTATGCTGCGGGTTGCCATCAATACTGACTTCGAGACCATCAAAGCTCAGCGTCGGGTTACCGGCTGCATCTTTACCGGCGGTGGCGTTGACTTTGACGTTGTCCGGCAGACGGCTGACCTGCCAGTTGGCGCCGTCATACTCTACGCGGTAATCGTTGGCTTTTACCTTGCTGGTATCGGTATACGACACCGACAGCGAGGCATCGCCGGTATTGCGCGTGTTATCAACCACCCGCGCGCCGCTGAAGCTGAAGAAATCGCCCCCCTGCTCACCGTTGAGATCGAAGCCCTCGCGGTGCTGCTGGTTAAAGCTATCGGCCATCGCCAGCGCCAGTTGGCCGAGCTGATTGCGCACGCCGTCCAGCGTCTCGCTGCGAAAACGCAGCACGCCGCTCAGGCTGCCGCTGGTGATCTGCCCTTCCGGCACTTCGCTGGCGCCGCTGCCGCGGTTATAGCCGAGAGTCAGGCGCGAAGGGTCGCTGCTGGAAGGGATCGCTTCCACCTGATAGCTGTTGTTGCCCTGCACCAGGGTCAGGCCGTTGGCGAAGGAGACGGTATAGGCGTCGCCGTCCTGCTGGGTTACCTGAACGCCCACCAGTTGGTTGAGTTCGCTGACCAGCTGATCGCGCTGATCGAGCAGCGCGTTCGGTTCGCCGCTGGCGCTGCCGCGCAGGCGGGTAATCTCATCGTTAAGACGGGCAATCTGCTGGCTATAGCTGTTAATTTGCTGGGCGGTGTCGTTAATTTGCTGATTAACGCCGCTATCCATGTCGCGCAGATATTTATCGGTATTATTAAACTGGTTAACCAGGCCGTTAGCCTTGCCTAGCACCGTCTGGCGCGCCGCGTCGTCGCCGGCGTTGCTCACCAGGTTCTGCAAATTGGTGAAAAAATCCTGCAGGCTGCCCGACAAGGTATTGGTTTTGCTGGCCAGCAGATTATCGATCTGCGAAATCTTTTCGTAGTAGGCGTTCTGCGAACCGGCCGCGCTCTGCGCGCCGCGCAACTGATTAGTGATGAACTGGTTATATTCGCGGTTCACGCTGGTCACGGTGACGCCGTTACCGATAAAACCGTTCATAGTGGCCAGGCCGCCGTTTTGGGCCAGAATCGCCGTCTGCCGGTTATAACCCGCCACGTTGTAGTTAGAGATATTGTTGCTGACGGTACTGAGCGCCACCTGCGCCGCATTCAGTCCGCTCATCGCCGTATTGATTAAGCTATTGGACATCAGGGTTCCTTATGCTGCCAAGTCAATTCGCTCAGCTTGCCCTTGTTATCGGTCAGAGAAGTAAAAACTTGAGTAAATCTGCCTGCAAAATTCCGCAGCCGCTTTTATGCCGGATGGCGCTACGCTTATCCGGCCTACGCGCTGTGCGATTTGGTAGCCCGGAGAAGGCGCGACCTCCGAACCTAGAACAGATCGTTAATATCCGCGGCATAGGCTTTCACCGCCTGCGCCCCGGCGTGCTTCATCTGCTGAATCACGCTGACCAGCTTGCTGGCGTACTGCGGGTCGGTGGCGTAACCTGCGCGCTGCAGCTCGTGCGCCGCCTGCTCCGGAGTGGACGCTTCGGCAACCGAGGCATAGCGCGGGTTGTTGGTCAGCAGCTTGACGTAATCAGCAATCGCCGAGAAGTAGGAATCGTAGACGCGGAATTTGGCCTTCACCTTCTTCGCCACCCCCTGTTCAAACTCAGTGGTGGTGATCTCGGTAACCGGCCCCTTCCAGTTGCCCCCGGCTTTAATACCAAACAGGTTGTAGCTCGGCGAGCCGTCGGCGGTCGGGATTTCGCGCTGCCCCCAGCCGGATTCCAGTGCCGCCTGGGCGACAATCAGCTGATGCGGGATTCCGCTCTGCTCGCTGGCGGCGCGCGCCGGCATTGACAGACGGGCAACGAAATTGCCGTTGTTGAGCGATAACGGCGCGGCGGCCGGCGGCGCTTTCGGCACCGCCCGGCGGATCATCTGCTCCAGCGCCTGATTCGGCAGCGTCTGCAGCACCTCATTATCCAGCGCCATCGGCGCGGTGCCCGCCGTTTCGCTGGGGACTGCGTTGGCGTTGCTCATCTGCTTGACCATCATGTCGGCCAGCCCTAATCCCTTTTGCGACATCTGCTGAGCAATCTGCTGATCGTACATCGAGGTGTAGAGCCGGGTCTGGTCGCTGCTGAGTACGCCATCCTGCGGTAGCGCGGCGCGCATGCTCTTTAGCATCATCTGAACAAACATGCCTTCGACCTGCTGCGCCACCTGCTTAAGGTTGCCCTGCGGATCGGCGGCGGCATCGCGCTTCAGGCCGTTCAGCGCCTGGGCGTCATAGGCGGCGCCCGACATCGCCATAACATCGCTGGCCATTAGATAATTTCCAGTTTGGCGCGCAGGCAGCCGGCGCTTTGCATGGCTTGCAGAATCGACATCAGGTCGATTGGCGTCGCCCCCAGCGCGTTCAGCGCGCGCACCACGTTGTTGAGGTTGGCGCTGGCGTTGATTTTTTGCAGTGAACCGCCCTGCTGCTGCATTGAAATCTGGGTATTCGGCGTCACCACCGTCTGGCCGCCGCCGAACGGCGTCGTCGGCTGGCTGACGCTGGTTTGTCTGTCGACCACCACCGACAGGTTACCCTGAGCCACCGCGCAGGAATCAAGGATGACCTCGCGATTCATCACCACCGAACCGGTACGCGAGTTGATGATCACTTTGGCGTCCATGGCGCCAACGTTAACGTTGATATTCTGGATCTCGGCGAGGAAACGCACCTGCGAGCTATTGCCCTGCGGTACCAGTACCTGAATGGTACGCGCATCGAGCGGCGATGCGGTGCCGCCGCCGCGCTGGCGATTAATCGCATCGCTAATCTGCTGCGCGAGGGTGAAATCTTCATCATTGAGCTGCAGGTTGAGCACCCCACCGCTGCCGAACGTGGTCGGCAGTTCGCGCTCGATGGTGGCGCCGTTGCTGATGCGTCCGCCGGCCAACTGATTGACCTGTACGCTGCTGCCGCCCGCCGCCGCGCCGGCGCCGCCCACCAGCACGTTGCCCTGCGCCAGCGCATAAACCTGGTTATCCACCCCTTTGAGCGGTGTCATCAGCAAGGTCCCGCCGCGCAGGCTTTTGGCGTTGCCCATTGATGAGACCACCACATCGATATTCTGCCCTGCGCGCGCGAAAGGCGGCAGCTTCGCCGTGACCATCACCGCGGCGACGTTCTTAAGCTGCATGTTGGTGCCCGGCGGCACGGTAATACCGAGCTGCGATAGCATGTTGCTCAGGCTTTGGGTGGTAAACGGCGTTTGCATGGTCTGGTCGCCGGAGCCGTCGAGCCCCACCACCAGGCCGTAGCCGATTAAGGCGTTATCTCGCACGCCCTGTACCGTCACCAGATCGCGAATACGCTCCGCCGTCGCCGGTAAGCTGGCCGCGCCGATTAATAGCGCAATGATGAGTTTTTTAACCATGTGAATCTCTTTTCAGTAACAGCGCAAATGGCCCGCTCATTAGTACGGGGAGACGTTGAGGAAGAACCGCTGCAGCCAGCCCATCGTCTGCGCTTCATTGATGTAGCCGTTGCCGACATACTCGATGCGCGCGTCCGCCACCTGCGTTGAGGTAACCGAGTTGCTACCGCTGATGGTGCGCGGGTTAACTACCCCGGAGAAGCGGATGAACTCGGTGCCCTGGTTAATGGCGATCTGTTTTTCCCCCACCACGTGCAGGTTGCCGTTGCTCAACACCTGATTAACGGTGACGGTAATGGTGCCGTTGAAGGTGTTATTGGCGTTCGCCCCGCCTTTACCGCCGAAACTGTTATCGCCGGAAATATCCATATCGGCGCGGGCGTTGCCCAGCAGGCCGTCTAAGTAGCGCGGCGCGGTGGCGACGCCAAACTTGCTGGAACCGTTACGGCTGGCATTGGCGGAAGAACTCTTGCTGGCGCTGACGTTTTCCTGCAGCACAATAGTCAACGTGTCGCCAACATTGCGCGGGCGGCGGTCTTCAAACAGCGGCTGATAGCCGTAGTTCATCGGCTGCGCGGCCTGAAAAATTGAGCCGTTCGGTACCGGCGCGGTCGGCGGCGCGGGCTGCGCCGAGGTCGAGCCATCGACCAACGGTTTATGCGGAATGTACGCGCAGCCGCTCAGCGTCAGCATCACCATGCCCGCCAGCAAGCGTTGTCCCTGGCGCGGCAGGGTGGCCATCGAATGTGTGGTTACCACGGGGTATCGCCTTTGTTACACCAAAAAAGCGACGGGCGCGGCAGGCGACGCCCGTCATCAAACATTACAGCTGGGTCAGTTTTTGCAGCATCTGATCCGACGTCGAAACCGCTTTGCTGTTGATCTCATAGGCGCGCTGGGTCTGGATCATATTAACGAGCTCTTCCGCCACGTTGACGTTAGAGGTCTCGACATAACCCTGGTAGAGCATACCGGCGCCGTTCAGGCCCGGCGTGCTCTCATTCGGCGCGCCGGAGCTTTCAGTTTCCTGGTACAGGTTCTCACCCACGCTTTCGAGGCCGCTGTCGTTAATAAAGGTGGTTAACGTCAGTTGCCCAACCTGCTGGGCGGCGGTCTGACCCTGCTGGGTGACGCTCACGATGCCATCGCGGGCGATGGTAATGGTCAACGCGTTGGCCGGAATAGTGATTGCCGGCTGCACCTGGAAGCCGCTGGCGGTCACCAGTTGGCCGTTCTGATCGATCTGGAACGAGCCGTCGCGGGTGTAAGCCTGGCTGCCGTCCGGCAGCAGCACCTGGAAGAAGCCCTGGCCTTTAATCGCCACGTCTTTGCTGTTGTTGGTCTGCGACAGGTTGCCCTGGCTATGCAGACGCTCGGTGGCGACCGGGCGCACGCCGGTACCGATCTGCAGACCGGAAGGCAGCGTGGTCTGCTCGGAGGACTGCGCCCCCGGCTGGCGCATGGTCTGATACAGCAGATCTTCAAACACCGCGCGCTGGCGTTTAAAACCGTTGGTGCTGACGTTCGCCAGGTTGTTGGCGATCACGTCCATATTGGTCTGCTGCGCATCAAGACCGGTTTTCGCAATCCATAAAGAGGGAATCATTGGTTATTTCCTTTGGCCGCGGGCCGACTGGCTATCAGCTGACTGACAGCAGAGAATTCGCCCGCTGTTCGTTCTCATCCACGCTGTGGATGACCTTCATTTGCATTTCAAAGCGACGGGCGTTGGCGATCATATCGACCATGGTCTCCATCGGCTTGACGTTACTGCCCTCCAGCACGCCCGGCATGACCCGCACCTGCGGGTCGTTGGCCAACAGATTGCCGCGGCGCTGCTGGGTTTCCGGGGTCAGGCGGAACAGGCCGTCATCGCCGCGCATCACTTCGCGCGCATCGGCTTTCACCAGCTTCAGGCGGCCAATCTGCGCGATGGTGTTCGGTGGGTCTCCGGGGTTCAGCGCCGAAATGGTGCCGTCGGCCGCGATAGTGATTTCTGCCGATGGCGGTACCTCAATCGGCCCGCCGTCGCCCTGTAGCGGCATTCCCTGCACCGTCAACTGACCGTTAGCCGAAACCTGAATGCTGCCGTTGCGGGTATAGGCTTCGCCGCCGCCCGGCAGGCTGAGCGCCAGAAAACCGTCCTGCTGCAGCGCCACGTCCAGGGGGCGCCCGGTGTAGTTCAGCGCCCCCTGGCTCATATCGGCGCCCGGCGTCGAGGCCGCCACCAGCGTGCGGGTGGCGAGGCTCGGCCCGTCAACCGGCACCGCGCGCAGCGCGGCGAGCTGGGCGCGAAAGCCCGGCGTCGAGGCGTTGGCGAGATTGTTGGCGGTAATCGACTGTTGCTCCAGCGTCTGGCGCGCGGCGCCCATCGCGGTATAAATCGCGTGATCCATAACTCAGTTCCGTTAGCGCAGGCTGACCAGCGTCTGCAGGATCGAATCCTGCGTCTTGATGGTCTGGGCGTTGGACTGATAGTTACGCTGGGCGACGATCATGTTCACCAGCTCCTGGCTCAGGTCGACGTTGGAAGACTCCAGCGCGCCGCTGGTCAGCTTGCCAAAACCGCCGCCGCCGGAGAGTCCCACCCGTGGCTGGCCCGAGGCGCCGGTCTCCTGCCAGACGTTATCGCCCTGCGACGCCAGCCCTTCCGGGTTGGAGAAGTTGGCCATCACAATCTGCCCCAGGACCTGGGTCTGCTGGTTGGAGTAGATACCGACGACGGTACCGTCATCGTTAATCTGGAAGTTGGTGTATTCACCGGCGGCATAACCATCCTGCGCCACTTTACTCACCGAATCGCTACCGACGTTCTGCTGCATACTACCGGCGAAGCTGAGCGTGAAGTTCTGCGCCGGGGCGCCGTCTTTCGCGCTCATCGGAATGGTCATACTGAACTCGCCCGCCTGGCCGTTAACGCTGACCAGGTTGCCGCTGGTATTGAACTCCATGGTGCCCGCGCTGACCGCAGCCGCGCTGCCGTCCTGGGTATAGACCTGCCATTTGTTATCGTCGGTTTTCACGAAATAGGCGTTGATGTTGTGGGCGTTACCCAGCGAATCGTAGGCGGTGATGGTGTTGACGTAGTTATAGCTGTCCTGCTTCGCCGGGTCGAAGGTCTTGTTCTCCGGCACTTTATGCGTCGACTTCAGATTGGCGACCATTTCGCCGGAAGTCGACGCTTTGGCGTTCATCATCCCTTCCGGAATACTCAGCGGTACCGGGTTGGCGCCCTGCTGAATGGTCGGCGGCGTGCCGGCGGCCGGATAGCCGGTCAGCTGCAGCCCCTGCATATTGGTCAGATTGCGGTTTTCGTCCAGCTTAAACTGGCCGTTGCGGGTGTAGAAAATACCGCCATCTTTATCCTGCATGCGGAAGAAGCCGTTGCCGTTAATCGCCACATCCAGCGCGCGGCTGGTGCCAGTAGTGGTGCCGCCTTTAAAGTTCTGGGTGATCCCGGAAACTTTAACCCCCAGTCCGACCTGCGAACCGGCGAACATATCGGCGAACGACACGCTGCCGGATTTAAAACCCGCGGTCGCGGAGTTAGCGATATTGTTGCCAATCACGTCGAGATTGGTGGCCGCCGCATTTAAGCCGCTGACTGCCTGAGAAAAGGCCATGTTACTCTCCAAATATTGAGGATATCGATAAAATCAGGTGCGAATTACAGGATCTGCCGCACTTCTTCGAGGCTGGCGTTACCGGCCAGGCCGAGATCCAGCTTCGCGCCGTTGCTGTCGTTAATCACACCGTTAACCATGCCGAAATGCAGGCTACGCGCCACCAGCTGCTCGCCGTTGCCCTTGGCGTTAATCGCCACTTTATAGGCGCCGTCCGGCGCGGCGGTACCATCATCCAGCGAGCCGTCCCAGGTGAAGGCGTGCACCCCGGCGGTGAGGCCGCCAATCTCAATGGTCCGCACCACCTGGCCGTTGGCGTTGGTGATGGTTGCCGTGACCTGATCGGCGGCACGCTCCAGTTCGACGCCAAACGGCGTGGTGCTGACCTGGCCTTCTTTGCTGCCGACCAGAATGTTATTACCCGGTACCATCACGCCGTGGCCGATCAGCGCGCTGGCCTGCAGCGACTGGTTGCTGTTGATCTGCCCGGAGATCGCGCCAAGGGTGGTGTTGAGTTTTTCGATGCCTTGTACGGTATTAATCTGCGCCAGCTGCGAGGTCAGCTCGTTGTTCTGCATCGGGTTGGTCGGGTCCTGATTTTTCAACTGCGCCACCAGCAACGTCAGGAAGCTGTTATGCAGATCCTGGCTGGTGCTGCTTTTGCTGGCGGAATCAAGAACCGCGTTGTTGGTCGATTCATTGGTGGTTGCGGCAATAGCCATCGGGAGCTCCGGTTACTGACCCAACGTCAGGGTTTTCATCATCATCGACTTAGTGGTGTTGAGCACTTCGACGTTGGCCTGATAGCTGCGGGAGGCGGAGATGGTATTGACCATTTCGCTTACCACATCGACGTTCGGCATCCGTACATAACCCTTAGCATCGGCCAACGGGTTGCCTGGTTGATAAACCATCCGCGCGGGCGCCGGGTCATCGACCACCTGCGAGACGCGCACGCCGCCTGTCTGCTGCCCTGGTGCCGCGGCCACTTCGAACACCACCTGCTTCGCGCGATAGGGTTCGCCATCCGGGCCGGTGACGCTATCGGCGTTGGCCATATTGCTGGCGCTGACATTCATCCGCTGTGACTGGGCCGAGAGCGCCGAGCCGGAGATATCAAAAATATTGAGTAAAGACATTGGCCTTATCCTTGTTGCAGCACCGACATCATTCCCTTGATCTGACCGTTGAGCAGCGTCAGGTCGGTCTGATATTTCAGGCTGTTGTCAGCGAAGTTGGTGCGTTCGCGATCCATGTCCACCGTGTTGCCGTCCATCGACGGCTGGTCCGGCACCCGGAACAGCAGATCCAGCTCCGGCGGCTGCATGGTCTGCGCCGGAATATGACGCGCCGCCGTCAGGTTCAGCGCCATGCCGTTGCCGTTTACCCGCCCCTGTTGCAGGACTTTATTCAGTTGGCTGGCGAAATCGATATCCCGCGCCTGATAGCCCGGCGTGTCTGCGTTGGCGATATTGGCGGCCAGTATTTCCTGGCGCTGGGCGCGCAGGTTCAGCGCCTCCTGGCCAAAACGCAGAGCAGCGTCCAGTTTGTCGAGCATGCTCCCTCCGCAAGGTTAGAATTTGGAGCCGACAGCATAAACGCCCCCTGCGCCAACCTATCGCGGGAATAGGGGCAAAATGGGCCGCTATTTATCTGTTTAGTCCCTCGGGGCAGCCGTTACACTTAACCCCTTTCCGGGTGGCGTGAGGGGAACGCGATGAAAAGTAAAATCCTGCTGGTCGGCCTGCTGTGCAGCCTGAGCGCCCGCGCCGACACGCTGGCGACGCAAATCGAAAGCTTCATTAAAAGCAAATTCAACGATAATGCCGTGCAGGTGAAAGTGCTGGTGCGCACGCCGCCCGCTCAGTGGCCGCCGTGTGAATTACCGCAGCTGTCGCTGGCGCCCAATGCGCGAATCGGCGGCAATATCAGCGTCTCCGCCCGCTGCGGGCAGGAGCGGCGGTTTATTCAGACCCAAGTGCAGGTATTTGGCCGTTATCTGACGGCGGCGCGCGGTATTAGCGGCGGAACGCCGCTGACCCCGGCGGATGTGGTGCTAAAATCAGGCAGGCTCGATACCCTGCCGCCGCGTACGCTGACCGACAGCAAAAAAGCGCTGGGTGCGGTGACGCTGCGGAATATCAGCCCAGGCCAACCGCTGACGCTCTCTATGCTGCGTCGCGCGTGGGTGATCAAAGCCGGTCAGCCAGTGCAGGTCATGGCCGAGGGGGACGGCTTTAGCATCAGCGGTGCCGGTAAGGCGATGAATAACGCGGCGGCCGAAGATAGCGTGCGCGTGCGCATGGTTTCCGGCAAAATCGTCAGCGGTATCGCCGGGGAGGATGGATCCATCCGTATTACGTTATAAAAAAGTAAAGGTTTGCCAGCCCCTGCCGATAACCCCATTAGAAACCCATTTTGGAGATGGACCATGAGTATCGATCGCACCCAGCGGTTACAGCCGGTTTCCACGGTGCAGCCGCGTGAAACCCCGGCCGACAACCCGCTTCAGCCGCGCAAGGCCACCGCGGCGGAAACCGCCGTTAGCGCCACCAAAGTGAAACTGAGCGATGCGCAGGCGCGGCTGATGCAGCCCGGCACCCAGGATATTGATATGAACCGGGTCGAGGCAATCAAACAGGCGATTCGTAGCGGCGAGCTGAAAATGGACGCGGGCAAAATCGCCGACGCCCTGCTGCAGGATGCGCACAACGATATCCAGCGCCTTGCCGGTAGCAAAACAGATAAGGCCTGATGATGGACAGATTACGCACTCTGCTGGATAAACTGGCGGAAACCCTGCGGGCGCTGGATGACGTGCTGGCGCAAGAGCAACAATTGCTGTGTGCGGATGAACTGCCCGGCGTGGCGCTGCAGCGCGTCACCGATAGCAAGAGTCAACTGCTGGCGACGGTGGCCTGGCTTGAACAACAGCGCCCGGCGCTGGAAGCCAACCTTGCGCTACGCGCGCCTTACCAGGGCCATGAAAGCTTCGGCGAACGCTGGCGGCAGATCCAGCAGTTAAGCCAGAGCCTGCGTGAAAAGAATCAGCATAACGGCCTGTTGCTCAATCAACAGATCGCCCATAACCAGCAGGCGCTGGCAATTCTTAGCAAGAATAATAAATCGCTGTACGGGCCGGACGGTCAGTCGCGCGCCGCCAGTCTGCTGGGCCGTAAAATCGGCGTCTGACCCCCTTTCTCTGTATTTCCCCCATGGCGACGGTTATCCGTAGCGCCGTTTTTTGTCAGGTGGCGCTACGCTTACCTGACCTACGGCGGCATGTGATCTGTAGGCCCGCGCAAGCGTAGCGCCGCCGGGCAATAACCGCGGGTAACGAGCCATTTTCGCGCCGGATGGCGGCTGCGCCTTATCCGGCCTACGGTCCGTTCCATTTATCACTCCAGTCAGCGCAGTGCGACTACTGATAATTAACGATAACCTGATTGGCAATCGCCCGCAGCGGCGGGTTTAACGGCCCGCGGGTCTGTACAGAGTAGACAAAACGCAGCGGCCCATCTGCCACCTCGCCTGCCAACGCGTGGCTGGTGCCGCTGGCGCTGGTCAGCGGAATACAGCGATTCAGGCTACATAAATGCACCTGCAGCCCCGCCGGCTCCGCTGACAGCAGACGATAGCGCCAGCTAACGGTCTCGATGCGCGCATTGCCGCCAGGCAGCGTATTGGGCGGCAGCAGCGCGGCGGAAGAATCACTCATCCCGCCCTGTTCAAGGGTGACGCCGGGCCCTTCGGCAATCCATGAGCCCGATGCCGCGCCGGCGGTAACCGGCAATAAAAGGCACAATAAAGGAAGATAGCGCGTCATCAGGCCGCTCCAATGGTTGAGGTCATGCGAATCTGGCGATCGTCGTTGATCTCCAGGTTGGAAAGCACCGCCATCTGCGGCAGGCTACGGCGCAGGAAGCGCGCCAGTAGCGGGCGCAGCGCGTGGTTAACCAGCAGCACCGGCGGCGCGCTGAGCATCTCCTGGCGCTGCAGCGCCTGCCGCGCCTGCTCCAGCAGGCGGTCGGCAAGCCCCGGTTCGAGACCGCCGCCGCCCTGCAGCGCCTGCAGCAGCAGTCGTTCCAGTTGGGTATCCAGGCCGATAACCTGAATTTCGCCATTGCCAGGGAACCACTGCTGGGCAATCGCCCGCCCCAGCGCCACGCGCACGACGGTGGTCAGCTCGTAAGGATCGCTTTGCGTTGGCGCATGTTCCGCCAGCGTCTCGATAATGGTACGCATATCGCGGATCGATACCCGCTCGGCCAGCAGATTCTGCAACACCTTATGCAACGTGGTCAGCGACACCACGCCCGGTACGAAATCTTCGGTCAGCTTCGGCATCTCCTGCGACACGCGATCGAGCAGTTGCTGCGTCTCCTGGCGGCCAAACAGTTCGCTGGCGAACTGGCCGATGAGATGGTTGAGATGGGTCGCCACCACCGTACTGGCCTCCACCACCGTATAGCCCTGAATTTGCGCCTGCTCGCGCAACGCGCTATCGATCCATACCGCCTCCAGACCGAAGGCTGGATCGATGGTTTTATCCCCCGCCAGCTCGCCGATGGCGTTGCCGGGGTTGATCGCCAGCCAGCGCCCAGGCTGCGCTTCGCCGCTGCCGATTTCCACGCCTTTCATCAGAATGCGGTAACGGGCGGGCGCCAGTTCGAGGTTATCGCGGATATGCACCACCGGCGGCAGATAGCCCATCTCCTGGGCGAATTTCTTGCGGATCCCGCGGATACGCCCCAACAGCTCGCCATTTTGCTGAAAATCGACCATCGGGATCAGCCGGTAACCCACTTCCATGCCCAGCGGATCTTCCAACTGGACATCGGCCCAACTGGCTTCCGCGGCCTGGGTATTCTCCTGCACGATGGGTTCGTCGGCGGCTTTCGGCGCCTGTTTTTCGCGCCCGCGCAGCCACCAGGCCAGCCCGAGCAGCGCGGCGGTAAACAGCAGGAAAACCAGGTTCGGCATCCCCGGCACCAGCCCCAGCAGCCCAAGTACCGCGGCACACAGCAGCATGACCTTTGGGTTATTGAATAGCTGGCCGACCATCTGTTCGCCGACATCCTGATCGGTCGCCACCCGGGTCACGATGACCCCGGCGGCGGTAGAGATCACCAGCGCCGGAATCTGCGCCACCAGCCCGTCGCCGATGGTCAGCAAGGTGTAACTTTCTGCCGCCGCCCCCAGCTCCATGCCGTGCTGCACCACGCCGACCAGCAGTCCGCCGACCACGTTAATCACCATAATCATTAGCCCGGCGATGGCATCGCCGCGAACAAACTTGCTCGCGCCGTCCATCGAACCGTAGAAGTCGGCTTCCTGCGTGACTTCCGCGCGGCGTTTTTTCGCCTCTTCTTCGCCGATAAGCCCGGCGTTCATGTCGGCATCGATCGCCATTTGCTTACCCGGCATGCCGTCGAGCACGAAACGCGCCCCCACTTCGGCGATACGCCCGGCGCCTTTGGTGATAACCATGAAGTTGATCAGCACGAGGATAATAAACACCACGATACCGATGGCGAAATTACCGCCGACCAGGAAGTGACCGAAGGCCTCCACGACCCGTCCCGCGGCGGCGGCCCCGGTGTGCCCTTCCATCAAAATGATGCGCGTCGAGGCGACGTTGAGCGACAGGCGCAGCAGCGTCGAGAACAGCAGAATGGTCGGAAACGCGGCGAAGTCCAGCGTGCGCTGGGTAAACATCGCCACCAGCAGCACCATGATCGACAACGCGATGTTGAAGGTGAAAAGCAGGTCGAGGATAAACGCCGGCAGCGGCAGCACCATCATCGACAAAATCAGCAGGATCAGGATCGGGCCGGCCAGAACCTGCCATTGCGTATCTTTAACATTCCCCGGCAAACGCAGCAGGGAGGCCAAATTAGCCATCAGAGTCACTCTCTTTTGCAAAATCCAGTGCTTCCGGCACCGGTAACCGTTGAGGTTTTTTCGGGATCAGGCCGCCCTCGCGCCGCCAGCGGCGCAGCTGATAAACCCAGGCCAGCACTTCGGCGACCGCGGCATAGAGGGTGGCGGGAATATGCTGGCCAATCTCGCTATGGCGATAGAGCGCGCGGGCCAGCGGCGGCGCTTCGAGCATCGGAATACGGTGTTGCGCTCCCAGTTCACGAATGCGCAGCGCAATCTCCCCCGCCCCTTTAGCCAGCACCTTCGGCGCGCTCATTTTTTTATCGTTGTACTGTAGGGCGACGGCATAGTGGGTCGGGTTAGTGACTATCACGTCCGCTTTCGGCACATCGGCCATCATCCGCCGCTGGGCAATCGCCCGCTGCTGTTGACGGATCCGCCCTTTAACATGCGGGTCGCCTTCCTGATCTTTGAATTCGTCGCGGATATCCTGTTTGGTCATCTTCAGCTTTTTGAAGTGGCTCCACAGCTGATAAAAAACGTCAAACGCCACCATCGGCGTCAATCCGAGCACCACCAGAAATCCGCAATAGAGGATCATCTGCAGCGCATTGGCCAACGCGTCGAGCGGCTGTTGGGTCATCAGATGCAGCATCGCCGCCCAGTTGTGCCACAGGTACAGCCCGGTTACCCAACCGACCAGCGTGGCTTTGAGGATCCCTTTTAACAGCTCCGCCAGCACCTGGGTGGAGAACATGCGTTTCAGACCGGAAAGCGGATTCAGCCGTTTAAGATCGAATTTGAGCGACTTGGTGCTGAATAAAATGCCGCCAAGCAGCATCGGCGCGGCCAGCGCCACCAGCACCAGCCCGGCCATTACCGGCAGCAATGCCAGCACCGCCTGACGCAGCAGCATTCCCAGCTGGCGCAGCATTTGTTTGTCATTGCTGACCATCCCGTGGTCAAAGTGCAGGCCCTGCGTCAGCATCTCCGCCAGTTGGCGAGTGATATTGCTGCCGGACATCAGGATAATGGCGAGCCCGGCCACCAGCATGAGTACCGAGGTCAGCTCGCGCGAGCGCGGGATCTGGCCCTCTTCACGCGCCTTCTCCAACCGATGGGCGGTGGGGGCCTCGCTTTTTTCCAGATCGCTGTCTTCCGCCAAGCCTGCAGTTCCTGTGTCGGGAGGGTAAAGAATGGCGGTCAGCATGCCAAAAAAATAGCGAAGTCATTGGCGGAACAACGGCGAAAAAGAGGGGTTATTTCATGGATGAGGGAAAGGCGGCAGGGGCGCAGCGACTGCGCCCCGTCATATTCAGAAACCGAGACTATCGAGCAGATCGTCAACCTGCGCCTGGTTGGCGATGACGCCGACGCCGTTCTGGTCAAGCTGCGGGCCGTTGAGCAGGCTATCGTTGGCCCGTTTCTCTTTCACCGGCGGTTCCGGCATGTTTTCCATCAGCACCATCAGCAGCTGCTTTTCAATTTCCTGCACCACGTCCATCATGCGCTTGATAACCTGACCGGTCAGGTCCTGGAAATCCTGCGCCATCATGATTTCCATCAGTTGAGCATTGGTAAAGGAAGTATGGCCCGGCACCTGATCCAGATACTCACGGGTGTCGGTCACCAGCGCGCGCGCGTCGTCCAGTTCGATCGGGTTAGCGAACCACTCATCCCAGCGCGATTTTAGCGCGCTGGCGCCGGACTCCAGTTCGGCCTGGCGCGGCTGCGCCGCCTCCACGCAGCTCAACGCCCGTTCCGCCGCCTGCGCCGTCATGGTGACAACGTAATCAAGACGGTCGCGGGCATCCGGGATCGCCTCGGCCGCCTGGGCAATTGCCTGATCGAGCCCCAGCTCGCGCATGCTGTCGCGCAGCATACGGGTGAGCTGGCCGATACGGGAGATTATCTCTCCCGCGGTCGCTGCATCGCTGGCAGGCATTGGAATCTCTCTCATCGCCCTCTCCTTACATGCCCAATTTTTCAAAAATCTTGTTGAGCTTTTCTTCCAGCGTCGCCGCCGTAAAAGGTTTCACCACATAACCGCTGGCGCCTGCCTGCGCGGCGGCAATAATATTTTCTTTTTTCGCTTCCGCCGTCACCATCAATACCGGCATCGCCGCCAGCGCGGCATCGGCACGAATGGTCTGCAGCAGCTCCAGGCCGTCAACGTTAGGCATGTTCCAGTCGGAGACCACGAAATCAAAGCTGCTGGCCCGCAGCTTATTTAGCGCGTCCGCGCCATCTTCCGCCTCTTCGACATTGTTGAAGCCGAGCTCTTTAAGCAAATTTCTGATGATACGACGCATGGTGGAAAAGTCGTCGACGACCAGAAAACGGAGATTCTTATCTGCCATTACTACCCCTGAACAGTGTCATTTTTAACTCACTTCACACCACGCCGCCGGGACTTCCCGGCGGCGTGAATTTAAATTCGCAGCGCCTGGCCGCCGGCGACCTGCGCCAGCATGCGTTGGCTCATGCGCTCCAGTTCAACCACTTCGTTGACCCCACCGCTGGCGATGGCCTCGCGCGGCATGCCGAACACCACGCAGCTCGCCTCACTCTGCGCCAGGGTATAGGCCCCGGCGCGATGCATCTCCAGCATTCCCTGCGCGCCGTCGTTGCCCATGCCGGTGAGGATCACCCCCACCGCATTGCGCCCGGCGTGGCGGGCCACCGAGCGAAACAGCACATCCACCGAGGGACGATGGCGATTCACCGCCGGGCCGTCGTGCAACTTGACCTGATAGTTAGCGCCGCTACGCGCCAGCTCCAGATGGCGATCCCCTGGCGCAATATAGGCGTGTCCCGGGAGCACGCGTTCGCCCTCTTCCGCCTCTTTCACCGTGATCTGGCACAGCTTATTCAACCGTTCGGCAAACGAGCGGGTAAATCCCGGCGGCATATGCTGGGTGATAAGCAGAGCCGGACTGGTGGCCGGCAACGGTTGTAGCACCTGACGAATCGCTTCGGTGCCGCCGGTGGAAGCGCCAATGGCGATCAGCTTCTCGCTGCTCAGCAGCGGTCCGTGGCTTAAAATGGCCGGCGGCTGGTCATTGGCGCGCTGCGGCAGCCGCGCCCGTGCGGCGGTACGGATCTTTTCGCCTATCAGTTCGCTGTAGGCCAGCATGCCTTCGCGGATCCCGAGCTGCGGTTTGGTGACGAAATCCACCGCCCCCAGCTCCAGCGCGCGCAGGGTAATTTCCGAACCTTTACCGGTCAGCGATGAAACCATCACCACCGGCATCGGCCGCAGGCGCATCAGCTTTTCGAGGAAATCGAGGCCGTCCATGCGCGGCATTTCGACGTCCAGCGTCAGCACCTGTGGGTTAAATTTTTTGATCAGATCCCGTGCGACCAGCGGGTCCGGGGCCACCGCCACCATCTCCATATCGGCGTGGCCATTGACGATCTCGGTCATCAACTGGCGCATCAGGGCCGAATCATCAACACATAACACTCTGATTTTACTCATTACTTCTCCTTGGTCAGCCCATACACGGTCTGTCCACGCAGGTAGAAATCCCGGCTGATCTGGCTGAAATTCTCGGAGTGACCGGCAAACAACAGCCCCCCCGGTTTAAGCAAGGGGACAAAGCGGCGCAGGATGCGTTCCTGCGTCGGTTTATCGAAATAGATCATCACGTTGCGGCAAAAAATCGCGTCGAACGGCCCCGGCAGCGCCCACTCCGCCGCCAGCAGATTCAGCGGCTGGAAGTTGACCCGCGCCGCCAGCTCCTGACGCACGCGCACCAGCCCCTGATGCGGCCCGGTGCCGCGCAGAAAATAGCGCTGCATCTGCCCGGCGGTCAGGGTACGCAGATCTTCATGGCGATAAATCCCCGCTTCCGCTTTCTCCAGCACCTGGGTGTCAATATCGCTGGCCCAGACCTGGCAACTGCCCGCACGTTCCCCGAGCGCATCACCGAGCGTAATGGCGATGGAATAAGGTTCTTCGCCGGTCGAGGCGGCGGTGCTCCACACGCTATAGTTCCCGGGACGCGAGCGCGCATGCTCCGCCAGAATCGGAAAGTGGTGCGCCTCGCGAAAAAAGGCCGTCAGGTTGGTGGTCAGCGCATTGATAAACGCCTGCCACTCGGCGCTGTGCGGGTCGCTTTCCAGCAGCGCCAGGTAGTCGCCGAAATCATGAATGCCCAGCAGACGCAAACGGCGCACCAGCCGGTTGTACACCATCTCGCGCTTATGCGCCGCCAGCACGATCCCGGCACGCTGATAGATAAGCTGGCTGATGCGGCGAAAATGCGCGTCGGAGAGCGGCAGACGCTGAGCCATCTGCGCCAGCGCCGATCCGCTTTCACGCGCCGCGGTTGATGTCGTCTGCTTCATGCCGACTCACCGACAAAATACGAGCGGTTTATGCGGTTTGACAATCCAGGGTCTCCTTTACCGTGGATGAGGTTTCCGGCGCGACGAAGTTGTCGTCCGCCAGACGGAATACCGCCACTGCATCGGCGAGGGTAATCGCCTGCTCTTCCAGCGCAGCGGCGGCGGAAGCCGATTCCACCACCAGGGCGGCGTTCTGTTGCGTCACCTGATCCATCTGGGTAACCGCCTGCGTCACCTGCTCAATGCCGCGGCTCTGCTCATCGGAGGCGGAGGCGATTTCGCCCATGATGTCGGTCACCCGGGTTACCGAGCGCACGATGTCCTGCATGGTGGCGCCGGAATTTTCCACCAGCACCGAGCCGTGTTTGACGCGGCTGACGGATTCATCGATCAGCAGCTTGATTTCTTTTGCCGCCTGGGCGCTGCGGCTGGCCAGGTTGCGCACCTCACCGGCCACCACCGCAAAGCCGCGCCCCTGTTCACCGGCGCGCGCCGCCTCCACCGCCGCGTTAAGCGCCAGAATATTGGTCTGGAAGGCGATGCCGTCGATGACGCTGGTAATGGCGCCGATTTTTTGCGAACTGTTGGCGATGTCGTGCATCGTGGTAACCACGTCATCCGCCAGCTCGCCGCCTTTGGCGGCGGTGGAGGAGGCATCACGCGCCAGCTGCGATGCCTGGCGGGCGTTATCGGCATTCTGTTTTACCGTCGCCGTTAGCTGCTCCATACTGGCGGCGGTCTCTTCCAGCGAAGCCGCCTGTTGTTCGGTGCGCGAGGAGAGATCGTTGTTGCCTTCTGAAATCTCCTGCAGGCCGATAAGAATCGACTCCGCGCCGTCGCGCACCGCGCCGACGGTACCAATCAGCGACTGTTGCATGCGCTGCAGGCTGGCAAATAGCTGGCTGATTTCGTTACGCCCATAGACCTCAATCGGTGCGGAAAGATCGCCGCTGGCGATACGTTCGAAATGGCCGCGAATAATATTCAGCGGCTGCACCAGCATGGTTCGCAGCCACCACATCGCGCTGAGGGTGACCACCAGCAGCATCAGCACCGCCCCGGCAACCAACCAGATTGACCAGCCGTAGGCCTGCTGGCTGGAGGCGCTGGCTTCATCGGTCGTCGCCTTCGCCAGCTGCAGATATTGCACAAAGTCGGCCTCAAAGCGGTCCTGTATTTTCTGCGTCGGCTGGTCCATAAAGGCCTGCAGGTTGCGATTTTCGAGGAACACGATCAGTTCGCGCAGCGCGCCGCGTAGCTTCTCGTAGCTATCGCGCGTGGCATCGGCCAACTGCTGTTCCTGCTCATCCGCGCGAGGCGTGTCGAGGAACTGGTTAAAATAGAGATCGGCTTTTTGCAGCGAGCTGCGGGCGCCGCCCATCAGCGCATCCACCTGCTCCTGCGGCACCTTCAGCGCCGCGCGGGTACCGGCGCGGTTAAGGGTATTTCGCGCCTGTAGCAGCGATACCCAGCTTAGGCTAAGCGCATCGCGCTGCTGGCTACTGACGGTAATACGTTCAAGATTGTGGTTGTCGGCGCGTAGCGCGACGTAAGAGAGCCCGGTGCTGATCAGTTGCATGATGCAAAAGGAGATCAGCAGCAGGAAAAGACTGGTAGAGATACGGATTCGGTTAAACATAGCAATCTCCTTGGTAGCCGGTCTCGGCCGGCTTACAACGCAAGAGAGGCCGCCGCGTGTAGGGATGCGGCGGCCGGTACCCGTTAGAACGTCTCCCAGTTATCCTGGTAGTCGCTGGCGCTGGTTTTTTTATGCGTAGCGATGGCGGCAGGCGCGGTTTTATTGCTGGCCGGCGCTTTATACTCTTCCTGCCCTTCCGACTTCAGGCGGAAGACGGCAACCGACTGCGTCAGCAGGCTGGCCTGCTCTTCCAGCGCGGCGGCGGCCGAGGCCGACTCCTCCACCAGCGAGGCGTTCTGCTGGGTGACGCGATCCATTTCCGCTACCGCCTGGCCGACCTGGTCGATACCGCGGCTCTGTTCATCGGAAGCAGAGGCGATTTCACCCATGATGTCGGTCACGCGGGTGACCGCATTGACGATATCGCCCATGGTGTCGCCGGCGCTTTCCACCAGTACCGAGCCCATATCCACACGGTTGACCGAGTCTTCGATCAGCGCTTTGATCTCTTTGGCCGCCTGGGCGCTGCGCTGCGCCAGGTTGCGGACTTCGCCCGCCACGACCGCGAAGCCGCGACCTTGTTCACCCGCACGCGCCGCTTCTACCGCGGCGTTAAGCGCCAGGATGTTGGTCTGGAAGGCGATACCGTCGATAACGCCGGTGATATCGGCAATTTTCTGCGAGCTGCTGGCGATGTCGTGCATGGTTTCCACCACGTTAGCCACCACTTTGCCGCCCTTCTGCGCAGTTTCGGAGGCGCTCAGCGCCAGCTGGCTGGCCTGACGCGCGTTTTCGGCGTTCTGTTTCACCGTCGCTGTCAGCTGTTCCATACTGGCGGCGGTCTCTTCCAGCGATGCCGCCTGCTGTTCGGTGCGCGATGAGAGATCGTTATTCCCGGCGGCGATTTCCGACGCGCCGCTATAGATGGCATCCGCCCCCTGACGCACGCCGCTCACCGTTTCGATAAGCTCGTTCTGCATGTGCTTGAGGCTGGCGGCCAGCACGCCGATTTCATTACGGCTGGTCACCGGGATAGGCTGGGTCAGGTCGCCGGACGCGATCCGTTTGATGTGTTCAATCATGCGGTTCAGCGGGCGCACCAGGATATGGTGGATACCCATCCACACGCCGACGATCGCCGCCAGCACCACGATGATGACCACAATTAAGGTCCAGATCGCCGAGCTATACGAGCTGTTGCTAGCGTCAACGGCGATTTGATACAGCTTGCCGTTTTGCTGCAGATAGGCGTTATAGGTCTGCTCGAAATCGTCCTGGTATTTTTGCGTCGGCTGGTCGAAGAAGGCGTTGATTTTACCCTCGCCCAGCAGCTGGATCAGCTCCGACAGCGCGCCGTACAGGATGCCATACTGCTGCTTAAGCTTTTCCGTCGCCTGAGGATCCTGACGCGGGTCCTGCGGGATTTTTTCATAGGCGGTGTAGTTGCGCTCGGCGCGCGCCAGCTCTTCTTTCGCTTTCACCAGCAGCTCGTCGATAGTCGCGCCGCTGCCGATTTTGTTGGTATCCATCATGTAGCGGATCCCTGCGCGGTTCAGGGAGTTACGCGCCTGCAGCAGATCGACCCGACTTTCACTCAGCAGCAACTGCTGCTGACGGATGGTTTGCAGGACGGTAAAGTTCTCTTTATCGCTTTTCAGCGACGAAAAAAACAGACCGCCTGAAATCAGCTGCAATGCGCCAAATAGCACCAGCACTAATAAGAGACTGGTGACGACCTTAATACGATTAAACATGTTTCCCCTTCCTGGAAGCCTGAACGGCCAGGCTTTACGTATGTGACTGAAAGGGTTATCGGCGTACGGGAGGGGAACTTTATGCCAGGTGGGGACTATTTTTACCGGGCGCGACCGGGCGCGCCCGATTGCTTAGTGGCTTTTGGCGACGTTATCGACCAGCGCCATCTCTTCGCTGCTGAGCAGCTTTTCGATATCCACAAGGATCAACATGCGCTCTCCGAGCGCGCCAAGACCGGTGAGATATTCGGTCGCCAGCGTCACTGCGAATTCCGGCGCCGGGCGGATCTGTTCGGCGGTAAGAGACAACACGTCGGAGACGCCGTCGACCACAATCCCCACCACCCGCTGGCCGAAGTTAAGCACGATAACCACCGTGTTTTCATCATAAGAGACGCCCTGCTGGGCGAATTTTACCCGCAGGTCGATAATCGGCACGATCACCCCGCGCAGATTGGTGACGCCTTTGATGAAATCCGGGGTGTTGGCGATACGCGTCACCTGGTCATAGCCGCGGATCTCCTGCACTTTCAGAATATCGATGCCGTATTCTTCATTGCCGAGGGTAAAGATTAAAAACTCCTGACCTACCGTTTCGCCAGCCAATTTGCTGACGGTTGCTAATCCTGCCATGGTCTGCACCTGTTAATTTGATGAGATGAGTCGTTATGCGGCCGCTGCGCTCAGCAGCTTTTCCCGATTGAGCATTTGCAGCGCCGACACGTCGACGATCAGCGCCACGCTGCCGTCGCCGAGGATCGTCGCCGCGGAAATTCCCGGCACTTTGCGGTAATTGCTTTCCAGGTTTTTCACCACCACCTGGTGCTGGCCGATCAGTTGATCCACCAGCAGCGCATAGCGGCGGCCGGCGCTTTGCAGAATCACCACGATGCCCTGAGTGGCCTCGGTTTTCGCCCCGGCGACATCAAACACCCGGTAGAGCTCCACCAGCGGTAGATACTCGCCGCGAACCTGCAGCATCCGCTCGCCGCCGGCCATCGGATGCAGGTCTTCGGCCTGCGGTTGCAGCGATTCCATGACCGCGTTGAGCGGCAGAATAAAGACCTCTTCATTGACCTTGACCGACATGCCGTCGAGGATAGCGAGCGTCAGCGGCAGCAAAATACGAATCGAGGTCCCTTTGCCCGCGCGGGAATGGATTTCAACGTGCCCGCCCATCTCCTGGATGTTCCGTTTCACGACGTCCATGCCGACGCCGCGGCCAGAGACGTCGGTCACCTGTTCCGCGGTCGAAAAGCCCGGCGCAAAAATGAGCATTCCGACCTCTTCATCACTCATGCTGTCGCTGACCGCCAGCCCCTGCGCCGCCGCTTTGGCGAGAATTTTTTCGCGATTGAGCCCGGCGCCGTCATCGATCACTTCGATGCAGATATTGCCGCCCTGATGTTCAGCGGACAGAATGAGATTGCCCACCTCAGACTTACCTGCCGCCAGACGGGTTTGCGGATCTTCAATACCGTGGTCGAGGCTATTACGCACCAGGTGGGTCAACGGGTCGATAATGCGCTCGATCAGGCTCTTATCAAGTTCGGTGGAACTGCCCTGCAGCGTCAGTTCCACCTGCTTATTGAGCTTGCCGGCCAGGTCGCGCACCAGCCGCGGGTAGCGGCTGAATACATATTCCATCGGCATCATGCGAATCGACATCACCGATTCCTGCAGGTCGCGAGCGTTACGTTCCAGCTGGCTCATGCTGTTGAGCAGATCGCCATGGGTCACCGGATCCAGGTTACCTGAGCGCTGCGCCAGCATGGACTGGGTGATCACCAGTTCGCCGACGAGGTTAATCAACTGGTCAACTTTCTCTACCGCCACGCGAATACTGGTCGATTCGCTGCCCTTCGCTCTCGGCGCTTTCGGCGGCTCGACGACAGCAGGCTGCGGTTGGGCGACCGGCGGCGGCACAACTTCGGCCGTTGGCAATGGTTTAGCGGCAGTGGTTGGCGGCGTGGTAAAGCTGATCTGTTCCGGCTCAAGAACGAAACAGAGCACCGCGCAGATATCTTCTTCGCTGGCGGTGGTCAGCAGAGTCACCTCAAGGCTATTGTCAGTTTGCTGCGGATCCTGTACCTCGCCGAGGTTGCCAAGCTCTTCCAGCATCAGCGGAATTTCATTGGCTTTAAGCCCGGTTAAGCTCACGCGCATACCGCCGGCGATGGCCGTCGGCGCAGGCTGGGCCACGACGGGCGCAGCGGCAGGCGCGTCCTGCTGCTGCGCTTCCAGCGCCAGCTGCCGCAGCGCCTGGCAGATATAGTCAAAGCTCTCAGCGTCAGGCTGCTGCGAGGTTTTATAGGCGTCCAGTTGCTCCTGCATAATATCTTTGGTTTCCAGAAACAGATTGATAATTTCGGTGCTCAAGCGCATCTCCTCGCGCCGGGCGCCGTCGAGCAGGTTCTCCAGCAGATGGGTGGTTTCCTGCAATACGGAAAAGCCAAACGTCGCCGCGCCGCCTTTGATCGAGTGCGCCGCGCGAAAAATAGCGTTTAGCGGTTCGATATCGGGGGCCTGCGGATCCAGCTCCAGCAGGTGTTGCTCCATGTCTGCCAGCAGCTCATCTGCTTCATCAAAAAAAGTCTGATAAAAAGCGCTAATATCCATGCTCATGGGGTCACCTCAGGGTGTGAATCGCGATTAACCGGCGCGGGCGCGACCAGTTTTGGCAGCGCATCCGGCTGGCTAATCTCCAGCGCATTGCTTTCGCCATTTTCATGTTCGATGCTCTGCTGGGTCTCTTTGTTAAGCACCAGTACGGTAATGCGGCGGTTGATGGCATCATCAGCGCCGTGCTGTTTCAGGCTCATGGTCGCCGCCATACCAACCACCCGCAGCACCTTCCCTTCCGCCAGCCCGCCGGCGATCAGCTCGCGGCGCGAGGCGTTGGCGCGATCCGCCGACAGTTCCCAATTGCTGTAACCACGTTCGCCGCTGGCGTAGGGGATGTCATCGGTATGCCCGGCGAGGCTTATCTTGTTCGGCAAATCATTGAGGATTGGCGCAATCGCTCGCAGGATATCGCGCATATAGCTTTCAACCTGAGCGCTACCGGTTTTAAACATCGGCCGATTCTGGCTATCGATAATCTGAATGCGCAGTCCTTCGTCCATCATGTTGATCAGCAGATGCGGACGTAGCGCCTTCAGACGCGGGTCTGACTCAATCAACTGATCGAGCTTGTCACGCAGTTTGTTAAGCCGTAGCTCTTCGGCACGTTTATCCGCGGTATTGATCTGCTTGCTGACTAACCCGACTTCACGGGTCGGGTCTTCGCCGCCGCCGGGGATCGGGCTGCTTTCCGAGCTGCTTTTATCGCCGCTGGTCAGCGCCACTTTCAGCGGCGTACGGAAATATTCGGCTATTTGCGTCAGCTCCTGCGGGCTGGCGATCGCCAGCAGCCACATCACAAGGAAGAAGGCCATCATCGCCGTCATAAAATCGGCATAGGCAATCTTCCACGAACCGCCGTGATGGGCGGGCTGGTGCGATTTGCGCTTTCTGACCAGTACCACCGGGTGATTATGCTTCATGCTTCTTCACTTTCCGTCGCCTGCGCGGCGGGCGCTTTCACCTGACGTACGTGCTCTTCAAGCTCGACAAACGACGGGCGCTCGGTGGTGTAGAGGGTTTTGCGGCCAAATTCGACGGCGATTTGCGGTGCGTAGCCGTTGAGGCTGGAGAGCAACGTCACCTTGATGCACTGCATCATCTTGACGGTCTCGGCGCTTTTTTGCCGTAACAGCGTGGATAGCGGCGAGATAAATCCATAGGCCAGCAGAATGCCGAGGAAAGTCCCCACCATCGCGTTGGCGATAAGCGCCCCGAGCTCCGCCGCCGGGCGGTCCGCCGAGGCCAGCGCGTGCACTACGCCCATTACCGCCGCGACAATACCAAATGCCGGCAGAGAGTCGCCGACCATCGCCAGGCTGCCGGCGGGCACTTCGCTCTCCTGTTCGAAGGTTTCGATCTCTTCGTCCATCAGCGCTTCAATTTCAAAAGCATTCATGTTGCCGCTCACCATCAGGCGTAAATAATCGGTTATAAACTCCACCAGATGGTTATCGGCAAGGATGCGCGGATAATTAGCGAAAATTTCACTTTCCTGAGGATTGTCGATATCGAACTCAAGCGACAGCATCCCCTGTTGACGGGATTTTGCGAGCAGCAGGAACAGCAACGCCATCAGATCCATATACAGCGCCTTGCTGTATTTGGAGCGACGTACCATTTTGGGCAAGGCCCGCAGCGTGGATTTGATGGCCTTTCCGTTGTTGCCGACGATAAACGCGCCGATGCCGGCGCCGCCGATAATCAGGAATTCCGCCGGCTGGTACAGCGCGCCAAGGTGGCCGCCCACCAGTAAATAGCCGCCAAATACCGCTCCCAGGACCACGAGATAACCCAATATCACTAGCACACGCATACCTCAAATTAACAATGTGGATGGCGGGCGAGGCAAACGCGCCCTGGCGTAAACCAGGCGGGGAATGGGGGGCGGCATACCGCCCCTGCGTATTACACGTCGAAATGGATTGCCGTAAGTCGTCGGAACGGCGACTTACATGACGCGTTTAGCCTGCTCGTCCAGCAGTTGAGAGGTTATATCGGCCAGTTGCGGAGAAAGTTTACGTCTTTTTACGGCGCGTGAAGGCGGTTGGCATAACGTGCAGACGAAATCGTGCTGCGGATGGTGCGCGTGGGTGATAAATGAGCCGCCGCAGTTGTTGCAGGCAGAGAGCTGCAGCATACCGCTATCAACAAAGCGCACCAGCGTCCAGGCGCGGGTCAACGCCAGTAGCGGCGCTTCGCCCGCTTCTTGCGGACACTGTTCGAGGTACAGGCGATAGGCTTTGATCACCGCTTCTACTCCACTGCATTTGCCGCTCTTCAGCAGGAACAAATAGGCGTTGTAGAACATCGACGAATGAATATTCTGCTCCCAGGTCATAAACCAATCGGTCGAGAACGGCAGCATCCCTTTCGGCGGCGGGCTGCCGCGCAGCTCTTTGTAAAGTTTAATTAAGCGCCCGCGGCTGAGCTGAGTTTCACTCTCCAGCATCTGCAGACGCGCGCCGAGGGAAATCAGCTCCATGGCGAGCTGAATATCCTTCGCTTCCTGAACAATACTTTTCTCAGCCATTATCAAACACTTTTCTTCGCTGCAGCGCCTTCTTTGGCGCGGAGCTCTTGCAGCAGGTGACTGGAAAGCAGGATACCGGTATGGATCTGCTGGAGGTCATCAACGCGCGACTCTTTGGTCAATTGCTCGATAGTCTGATGGTCGCTGAAGCGCAGATTGCACACCAGCTGATTAGTTTCAGCCAGTTTCACCATCTGCGGTAACGTCAGTTGCGCCAGGGTATCAACCATGGTTTCGTCAATTCCCAGACGAAACATTGCGGATACTTTTTCATCGTTGATCAGCCGCTGTGCTAAAAATAAATACGACAGGTTGAAGTCATAAATATGCTTAAGTAATTCGGAGGTACCCATAATCCCTATCCCGATAAGCCATGTTAGAAAACATACACGGGGCGTGATACTTAATCGCCCGTGACCTCAGTTATTTCCCCAAGACGGCAATTAAAACGCTCACTCGCGATAGCTAAAAATTCAGCTAATCGTCAAACTCACCCCACTGTTAATAGTTTGTTACAGGTGCAAACTGGAGTGGAGGATGTAAAGAATTTGCTTCGAGAGAGTTGAATTGCCATGAAACTATTTTTAGAAATTCTATAAGAATATTCTTAAGGCGGCGCAACTCTACTCCCGAATCATTAGCACACACAATTAAGTATGGGGAAATTTTGAATATAATGAGACATTGATCACAAAAACAAAAAATAATACCGGTAACAACACCTCATTTCGATCACTTTATAACCAACATTCGATCATTTAACGATCACAAGTAAATGAATTACCTTAAAAAAAGTGTTATCAACCATTGCAATTAGTTTTATTTGGCACATTTAGAACAAAAAAATAACATTATAAAAATTGAAGTATAAAAATCTGAACGAGCGTTAAATTCAACGTAAATCATTAGTTTTTACGATAAAAAATAACCATGGTGTAATACAAGGATATTAGATCTAATACCCTGATAGCACCTACGGAAAACGTATAAAAATCGAACAGCAACAGACTGGGGCTGCCTGTTTTTTCGGCTTAACGGATTGTACAAGATGCGCGCAACTTACCCCCAGTCGGGACGCCTGGCGCTATTTTTCCGCGCCTGTTTGTGGCTCAACTTCGCCAGATACGGATAAATTTTTTATAACATTTACCGCCTGGTGCATTACCCAAAATGGGTATTTTTTCCCGAGTTTCTTTTCTAACATTCCTTTAACGACACGAGCTTATTACCACGTTAAAATAATAAAAAATGAGAAGTAATTAATGGTCTCACCCTCTCCCGTAAACCATCATGAATATATTTTTAAACCACCCAACAACGGCGAATGAATATTAATAAATAGGTATATGAGGATTTTTTCTCCGGCAATAAGCTCCTATCGTCCTGGCCCCCCCCCCTATTATTGGTAGGGAAAAATGACACGTTCATTTGCAAAGCTGTAGTAAAGAAAAAATAGCTAGCACGAAAGGTGCAATATCTCGACTGGATCACATTTCATCGTTGCCGTTCGCATTTTCATCACTTCCTCGTTCCGTTGGATTTTCGGTTATGTTTAAATTAGCTAAACCGGTTTAACAAAGTTTAGCTAAAAGGAATATCAGTATGACCAGTAAAGTATGGGTACTCGGCGATGCGGTCGTCGATCTGCTGCCTGAGGGCGATGGTCGTTTATTACAGTGCCCGGGCGGCGCACCGGCTAACGTCGCGGTCGGCGTCGCGCGGCTTGGCGGCAATAGCGGGTTTATTGGTCGGGTCGGCGACGACCCTTTTGGCCATTTTATGCGTCAGACGCTGTGCCAGGAGAACGTGGATATCAGCCATCTTTCTTTAGATCCCGCACAACGTACCTCAACCGTCGTGGTAGCGCTGGATGAACACGGCGAACGCACCTTTACCTTTATGGTCCGTCCAAGCGCCGATCTTTTTTTACAATCAGACGATCTCCCGCCATTTGAGGCCGGCCAGTGGTTGCACGTCTGCTCTATCGCTCTCAGCGCCGAGCCCAGCCGGAGCAGCGCTTTCGCGGCGATGGAACAGATTAAACATACCGGCGGCAGCGTCAGCTTCGACCCTAATATCCGCAGCGATCTGTGGCAGGATCCCCAGCTGTTACGGCGTTGTCTCGACCGGGCGCTGGCATTGGCTGACGTGGTGAAACTGTCGGAAGAGGAGTTGGCCTTTATCAGCGGTAGCGACGATATTGCCCGCGGTATTGCGCGGTTCCGCGAGCGCTTTCAGCCAAAACTGCTGTTAATCACGCAAGGAAAAGCCGGGGTGCAGGCGCTGTTCCAGCAACAGCATATTCACTTCCCGGCCCGTCCGGTGGTCAGCGTTGATACCACCGGAGCCGGCGATGCCTTTGTTGCCGGGCTACTCGCCAGTCTCGCCGCTCACGGCTTCCCTGAAGATGTCGCCGCGCTGGAGCCGATCGTCGCGCTGGCGCAAACCTGCGGCGCGCTGGCGACCACCGCCAAAGGCGCGATGACCGCCTTACCGTACCAGGCCGATGTGAACCGCCAGTATTAACGATGAAAGCAGGCAAAATAATTAAAACGTTTTAGCAAAATTAGCAAAGCGGCCATTAGGGGCATTCCAGGCCCCCAATAGCCCATGATGATGACAGACTTTGTAGAGGGTACTATGGATTTTCAACAGATTTCTCGCGCGCTGCTGCCGCTGCTCGGCGGCAAAGAAAATATCGCCAGCGCCGCGCACTGCGCCACCCGCTTGCGTCTGGTACTGGTCGATGACGCGCTCGCCGACCAGCAGGCCATCGGTAAAGTTGAGGGGGTAAAAGGCTGCTTTCGCAACGCCGGCCAGATGCAAATCATCTTCGGTACCGGCGTGGTCAATAAAGTGTATGCCGCTTTTATTCAGGCGGCCGGTATTAGCGAGTCGAGCAAATCCGAAGCCGCAGACCTGGCGGCGAAAAAACTGAATCCGTTCCAGCGGATCGCCCGCCTGCTGTCGAACATCTTTGTGCCCATTATCCCGGCTATCGTCGCCTCCGGCCTGCTGATGGGACTGCTGGGGATGGTGAAAACCTACGGCTGGGTCGATCCGGGCAACGCCATCTACCTGATCCTCGATATGTGTAGTTCGGCCGCTTTTATTATCCTGCCAATCCTGATCGGGTTTACCGCCGCGCGTGAATTCGGCGGTAACCCTTATCTTGGCGCAACCCTCGGCGGTATTCTTACCCACCCGGCGCTGACCAACGCCTGGGGAGTGGCTTCGGGATTCCATACCATGAATTTCTTCGGCCTCGAGGTGGCGATGATCGGTTATCAGGGGACGGTGTTCCCGGTGCTGCTGGCGGTGTGGTTTATGAGCCTGCTTGAGAAGCAACTGCGACGCCTGATTCCCGACGCGCTGGATCTGATCCTCACGCCGTTCCTGACGGTTATTATCTCCGGTTTTATCGCCCTGCTGATAATCGGCCCGGCCGGTCGTGCCCTCGGCGACGGCATCTCATTTATTCTCAGCACGCTTATTGCTCATGCTGGTTGGCTGGCAGGGCTGCTATTCGGTGGACTGTATTCGGTGATCGTCATCACCGGTATCCACCACAGCTTCCATGCCATCGAAGCCGGGCTGCTCGGTAACCCGTCGATCGGCGTCAATTTCCTGCTGCCTATCTGGGCGATGGCTAATATTGCCCAGGGCGGCGCCTGTCTGGCGGTGTGGTTTAAAACCAAAGATTCGAAAGTGAAAGCCATTGCCCTCCCGTCCGCCTTTTCGGCGATGCTGGGCATCACCGAAGCGGCGATATTCGGCATCAACCTGCGCTACGTTAAGCCCTTTATCGCCGCGTTGATTGGCGGCGCGGCAGGCGGCGCCTGGGTCGTCTCCATGCACGTCTATATGACCGCCGTCGGCCTGACCGCCATCCCCGGAATGGCTATCGTGCAGGCCAGTTCCCTGCTTAACTACCTCATCGGGCTGGCTATCGCGTTTGTGGTCGCCTTTATCGTTTCGCTGACGCTCAAATACAAAACGGATGCAGAATAATGTCGCAGCCTTCTTTGTTACCGTTGGTCCTGCAGGCCGTCATGAACCACCAGCCGCGCGCGCTGCGGGATAAGCACTATCCGCAGTGGCATCTGGCGCCGGTATGCGGGCTACTGAACGATCCGAACGGTTTTATCCACTTCAATGGTCGTTATCATCTGTTTTATCAGTGGAATCCCCTCGCCTGCGATCACCGCTATAAGGGCTGGGGACACTGGAGTTCGCCGGATCTGCTGCACTGGCGGCACGAACCGATTGCCCTGCTGCCAGAGGAGGAGTACGACCGTAGCGGTTGTTACTCCGGCAGCGCGGTAAATAACGACGGCGTCCTGACGCTGTGCTACACCGGTAATGTGAAGTTTAGCGATGGCAGCCGTACCGCCTGGCAGTGTCTGGCGACGCAAAATCCCGACGGCACTTTTCGCAAACAGGGCCCGGTGCTGGCGCTGCCAGCAGGCTATAGCGGCCACGTGCGCGATCCCAAAGTCTGGCGCGATGGCGATCGCTGGTTGATGGTGCTGGGCGCGCGCGATCTGGCCGACCGCGGCAAGGTACTGCTATTCAGCTCTACTGATTTGATGCAGTGGAATAGCCATGGCGAAATTGCCGGTAGCGGACTTAACGGCTTGAAAGACGCCGGCTATATGTGGGAATGCCCGGATCTGTTCCCGCTCGGCGATCGGTATATTTTACTGAGCTGCCCGCAGGGATTGCCGCGTGAGGCACAGCGCTTCCTGAACACCTATCCGGCAGTCTGGATGCAGGGCCATTTCGATCAAACCGCCGCCACCTGGCGCCATGGCGCGATCGAAGAGCTGGATAGCGGCTTCGAATTCTATGCGCCGCAAACCACCCTGGCGGAGGATGGTCGCCGTCTGCTGGTTGGCTGGATGGGGGTTCCCGACGGAGAAGAGATGCAGCAACCTACGCGGGCCCACGGCTGGATCCATCAGATGACCTGCCTGCGGGAACTCAGCTGGCGCCACGGCACGCTGTATCAAAATCCCGTGCGCGAACTGGCGGCGCTTCGCGGCGAGGCGCAAGGCTGGCAGACCGAACCGCTGGCGCTGCAGCCGATGGAACTGGCCTTCGAGGTTGCGCCAGACGATGCGCTGACGCTGGATTTCGCGGGCGCGCTGCAGCTTTCGCTGGACAGCCGCGGCGTACGTCTGGCCCGTCGAAGCCTGGTGGCCGATACAGTCGATTACCGTTACTGGCGCGGCGCGGCGCATAAACTGCAGATCCTCATCGACCGTTCCAGCGTCGAAATCTTTATTAACGATGGCGTGGGAGTGATGAGCAGCCGCTTCTTTGCGGATTATCCTGGAAAACTGGTATTCAGCGGTGCGACGCCGGGGGCATTCTGCTGCTGGCCGCTGCGGCCATGCATGGTAGAATAAGCGTTTTGCTTTCAGGCGCCTGTCTCGTGATGAAACCTAAACGCATTACCATTAAAGATATCGCCGAACTGGCTGGCGTCTCTAAAGCCACCGCCAGCCTGGTCTTGAACGGTCGCGGTAAAGAGCTGCGCGTGGCGCAGGAGACGCGCGAACGGGTGCTGGCTATCGCCCGCGAGCAGCACTACCAGCCGAGTATTCACGCCCGTTCACTGCGCGATAGCCGCAGCCATACCATTGGTCTGGTTGTGCCAGAGATCACCAACTATGGTTTTGCCGTGTTTTCTCACGAGCTGGAAACCCTGTGCCGCGAAGCCGGCGTACAGCTGCTTATCTCTTGCACCGATGAGAATCCCGGTCAGGAGAGCATGGTGGTCAATAATATGATTGCCCGTCAGGTCGATGGTTTAATTGTCGCCTCTTGCATGCATAGCGACGCCGACTATCTGAAGCTCAGCGAGCAGCTGCCGGTGGTGCTGTTCGACCGTAATCCAAACGACAGCGCGCTGCCGCTGGTGATGACCGATTCACTGGCGCCGACGGCGGAACTTATCGCCCGTATCGCCGGGCAACACGCGGATGAGTTCTGGTTTCTCGGCGGGCAGCCGCGGCTCTCGCCCTCGCGCGATCGGCTGGCCGGATTTAGTCAGGGATTAGCCCAGGCAGGGGTTGAGTTACGCCCGGAATGGATCATCAACGGCAACTATCACCCAAGCTCAGGCTATGAGATGTTTGCCGCGCTGTGCGCCCGTCTCGGGCGGCCGCCGAAGGCGCTGTTTACTGCCGCCTGCGGCTTGCTGGAAGGGGTACTACGTTATATGAGCCAGCATAACCTGCTGGATTCCGGGATCCATTTAGCCAGCTTCGATGACCACTATCTGTATGATTCGCTATCGCTGCGCATCGACACCATCCAGCAGGATAACCGCCAGTTGGCCTGGCACTGCTACGATCTCATCAGTCAGCTGATCGACGGTAAAATGCCACAGCCGCTACAGCGCTATCTGCCCGCCACGCTGCAAATGCGTTATCAGCCAGCCAGATAATAACGGGCCTGGATCGTGGTTCAGGCCCGTACTGTTAACGGTTAATTGTCATCAGAAAGGTTTCGTTGGCAGATACTTTCCATCGAAAGTAATCACTGCACGATGTCCGCCTTCCGGATCGCTGACTTTTTTCACATCCAGCTTAAAATTAATCGCGCTGATGATCCCGTCGCCGAATTTTTCATGAATGAGCGCTTTCAGCGTAGTGTCGTAGACCTGCAGCATTTCATAGAAGCGATACATGGTCGGGTCCGTTGGTACGCGGTCTTCAATAGAACCTCTGACCGGGATGGTCTGCAGCAGCAAAACATCATCGTCGCTGAGCTCCAGTTTTGCGCCTACCATTTTCGCGACTTCGACAGGCAGCGGATGCTGGCCCAATAGCGCGGCCGTCACGAAGGCTTCGGATAAACCGGTGCCTTCAACCAGTTGTGCAAAGGAGAGATCCTTTTTGGCTTTAATCAGCAAAATTTTATTCGCTAACTCCAGACGAACTTCGCGGCTGACTTGTGACTGAATCATGGTGTGACCTCGTTATATCGTAGTGAAATGAAATTACTGACCGTAAACCGGCACCGCTCTGGTATCCGGATGACCGGCCAGCGAAATAAAAGCTCTGGCATTGCCGTCATAGGCGGCAATATCCCCTGTTTCAATGTCATATACCCAGCCATGTAGCGACAAACGTCCTTCATCAAGCGCCAGGCGTACCGCAGGATGCGTTTGAATATTCGCCAGTTGGGCAATGACATTTTCATGCACCATCGCCGCGGTTTTGGCCTGTGGATCGCGATGCTCGCGGGCATCGTTCACCACTTTTGCCGAATCCGCATATTGCAACCAGTGTTTGACGGCGGGGACATGATCCAGACAGCTACACTGCGCAATCGCCGTCATCGCCCCGCAATCGGAGTGACCGCAAATCACAATATCCGTGACCTTCAGGACAGCAACGGCATACTCCACCGAGGCCGACACGCCGCCGGGCTCCGGACCGTAAGAAGGGACAATATTGCCGGCATTACGGATGACAAACAGATCGCCGGGTTCACGCTGGGTAACCAGTTCAGGAACCATCCGGCTATCGGAACAGGAAATAAACAGCGTACTGGGGCTCTGCCGGGAGGCTAAACTTTTAAACAGTTCTGCGCGCTCAGGAAATGCATCACGTTGAAATTTAAGAAAACCGTCAATGATTTCTTTCATGATAATGTCTACCTCGCTGTGGAATGTCAGGGAGGTTACGCGCCGCGTGGCATAAAATAAAAGTCTTGTTTATAATCAAACTCATCCAAAAAACTTATGGATTGTAAGTGTGAATATTCGCTACGTTAGATATTTCCTCGCCGTCGCCGAACATCAGGGTTTTACCCGTGCGGCGGAAGCCCTGCATATTTCACAACCGGCGCTCTCACAGCAAATCAGGATGTTAGAAGAGAGCCTGGATGCGCAGCTTTTTGACCGTAGCGGCCGGCATATTCATCTAACGGACGCGGGAGAAGTGTTTTTGCAGTATGCCCGTCAGGCATTTCAACTGCTGGATGAGGGTCAACGCGCCATTCATGATGTCGCAGACCTCAGCCGCGGTTCTCTACGTATTGCCGTGACGCCCACTTTTACTTCCTATTTCGTCGTCCCATTAGTGGCGGAATTTCATGCGCGTTATCCGCATATCACGCTGGATATTCAGGAGATGCCGCAGGAGAAAATGGAGGGCCTGCTGCTGGAAAATGAGCTGGATATTGGCATTGCCTTTGCCGGGGGGACCGCGCCAGAGATTGTTTCCACCCCGCTGTTACAGGAAGTGCTGGCGTTGGTTGTCGCGGACCATCACCCGTTGGCCCGCGAAGAATCCCTTTCTTTGAGCCAGCTGGCCGCGGAGGAGTTTATTCTGCTTAATCATCATTTCGCCACCCGGTTGCAAATTGACCACTGCTTACAGCAAGCCGGTTTTCACCCGCAGGTGACCATTGAAATGCACTCGATCAATGCCATCCTCGATATCATCCAGCGAACCCAATTAGTGACCATTCTGCCGCTAAATGTCGCCGCCCAGCGCACTGGCCTGGTGACCCGATTGCTTAAAGAAGCCGCGCTTGAGAGAACCGCGGTGTTAATGCAGCGCAAAGGCGCCCGACCAAAAGCTGCGGCGCGAATTTTCGCCGAAATAGCCCGGGAGCTGGCAGCCCAAATAGAAAGTTAAGCGTACGATGGCGCGGCCAGCATCTGGCCCGCCGCCTTCCTTCTGCAACAATCTTACCGTAGCCAGTATGACCATTTGCGCAAAACAGATTTCCCGCGATTGGCATACTGAAATTGTTAACAATATGTATAATTTTATCTGCTAAGCGGTATTCATTATTCCGGCTTGAACGTCAGCATTATTTTCATCCTACCTTATTCCCCCTGACAAGGAATTGACAATGAGTGAACGCTCTCATGACCGAGGTAATAGCCTTGCGATGGTCATATATAATCTACTCAATCCGGTGCCTTACGGCTTTTTTATCGCCGGTCTCATCTTCGATATTATTTATCTCTACAGCACTAACGTGATGTGGGGAAAATGCGCCAGTTGGCTTATTGCCCTTGGCCTTATTTTTGCCATCATTCCGCGGTTGATTAATCTGGCGCAGGTCTGGTTTTTTACTCCTCGACGCCCGGCGGCAAAAATTGATTTCTGGCTAAACCTTATCGCTATTATTGCCGCGTTGGTAAACTGTTTTGTTCATAGCCGCGACGCCTGGGCGATTGCGCCGCAGAACGTAATCTATTCATCGATTACCGTTATCTGTCTGCTTGTCGCCAATATTATCAGCTCCACTTGCCTGGCTAATAATAAGGGGATTCGCCATGAATAAATTACTCCTGCCCCTGCCCGTTATGCTCGCCACAGCGCTGGCGCTGTCAGGATGCGATGAGAAAGCGAAACTCAGCCCGGATCAGCAGGTAGGGCCCGATCCCGTAATGCCGAAGGCCCAGGATTTCCTGATGCCGCCGATGCAGGTTCCCCGCGGCGTGGGCTGGAAGAGAGATGGACAACCGGCGGTTGCCCAGGGGCTGAAAATAGAAAAAATAGCCGATGGATTCCTGCATCCCAGAATGGTCTATGTCCTGCCAAACGACGATATTCTGGTCGTTGAAAGCAACGGTCCTGGCGAGGAACCGCTGACTACGCCGAAACAGCTGATTGCCGGGATAGTGAAAAATCAGTCAGGCAAAGGTGGAAAAGGCGGGAATCGCATTACGCTATTGCGTAAAAACGCCAGCGGTTGGGAGAAACATATTTTCCTTGAACACCTGCACTCGCCTTTCGGCGTACAACTGATTGGAGATGATCTTTACGTCGCCAATACCGGCAACATCATGCGTTATCACTACCAGCCGGGGGCGACACATATCAGCGATGCGGGGAGCGAGCTGGCTGACCTGCCCAGCACCGTCAATCACCACTGGACCAAAGCGTTACTGGCAAGCCCGGATGGTAAGAAGCTGTATGTGGGCGTCGGCTCGAACAGTAATATCACTGAGAATGGACTGGATATTGAATATCGTCGCGCCACGGTTCTGGAGGTTGATACGGCAACCGGCGCAAGCCGTATCTTCGCCAGCGGTATCAGGAATCCTACCGGACTCGGTTGGGAACCGCAGACGGGCAAGCTTTGGGCTATTGCCAATGAGCGCGATGAAATCGGCGCCGACCTGGTGCCCGATTATTTAACTTCGGTGCAGGATGGCGGGTTTTATGGCTGGCCGTGGAGCTATTTCGGACAGCACGTTGACCGCCGCGTACAGCCGCCGCGCCCGGACATGGTCGCCAAAGCGATCAAACCGGATTATGCCCTGAGCTCCCACGTTGCGCCGCTGGGAATGCTGTTTTATACCGGAAAAATGTTGTCGCAAACCTATCAGGGCGGCGTGTTTATCAGCGAGCATGGCAGTTGGGACCGTTCGCCGCTGAATGGTTATAAAGTCAGCTTCGTCGCTTTTAAAGACGGCAAACCGGTCGGTAAACCACAGAGCGTGATCACCGGCTTTGTCTCTCGCGATGAGAAAGAGCTGTACGGCGCGCCGGTCGGACTCGCGCAGGATAATGAAGGGGCGTTAATCATTGCCGACGATGTCGGTAATACCGTCTGGCGCGTCAGCGCAAAATAAAATATCACTATCAATTTTCCGGCTTCCCGCGGTCAGGGGAGCCTTTTTTATGCCCTAAAATTATTATCCATAGATATTGCCGGGAATAATGGAGAAAACAAAGTGATAAGCTGAGTTATCAGGACCGCTATCGTAGTTGACTACACCAGAACAGGTTGCTGAGAAACATTCATCATCAAAGAGACGTAGAGCAGATGAACCATTTATCCGCAATCAGAACATTCGTTAGCGCCGCTGACTATAAAAGTTTCAGCGCCGCCGCCAAAGCCTTAAATATTGAAGTATCCACCGTCTCTCGCCATATTTCCGAGCTGGAAGAGTATTTACAGGTGACGTTGTTTAACCGCTCAACCCGTGGATTAGCATTAACCGAAACCGGGGCATTTTTTTACTCGCACGCCCAACAACTGTTATTACAATGGGAGGAAACCCGTCAGTTAACTTCCGCACTGGATAAACAGCCTTCCGGCCTGCTGCGGTTAAGCGTACCCAGTACCTTCGGCCGTCTGCACGTGATGCCTTTTGTTGATGAATTTCTTCGCCTGCACCCCAACATTTCGCTGGATATTAGTTTTAACGATGAAGTGCAGGATCTGATTGAAGCGCGCATCGACCTGAGTATTCGCATCGGCATTTTGCCTGACTCCTCGATTCATGCCCGTAAACTGGCTTCTCAGACGCGTTCAGCCTGGGCCAGCCCGCAGTGGATTGCGGAAAACCGCCCTTCTGCCACGCCGGGCGCCGACCAGCAGCAGATCAATATCGTGATGTTTTCTCGCCTGCATGGCGCCGGTTGGTATACCCGTAAGATGGGTTCAGAAGATGAATGGCAGCGCATCTCGATTAACTACCGACTGAGCGTTAGCGATAGCGCCGCCATGCTTTATGCCTGCGTCAATCACACCGGGATTGCGATTTTACCGAACTGGCTATCGCAGCAGGCAGAAGAACAAGGGCTCATTCAACGGGTATTCCCGGAGTGGGAATTTAGTATGTTCCCTGGCGAAACCGCCATCTGGATGCTGTACCCGCAAAACAGGAGAGTGCCGCATAAAGTCCGAGCCTTTATCGACTTTATGGTTGAAAAGATTGGGATGCCGCCCTACTGGGAGGAGGAGACTCATTAATGACGAGAGAGGTTGAAGCAGGGATGTGCCGGAGGAACCCAAAGCAAAAAGGGGTTACCTTTCGGTAACCCCTTTTCATATTTGGCGGAAGCGTAGAGATTCGAACTCTAGAACCCTTTCGGGTCGCCGGTTTTCAAGACCGGTGCCTTCAACCGCTCGGCCACGCTTCCGGTATGGGGCGCACTATAAACACCTCTGCCGATGCTGTAAAGCATCATTTTGTTCAACTGCCTTAAAAACAAACAAATCTGTGTTATTCGTCTGAATTTCAGGCAGTTTGCACAGAAATTCGGCGTTGAGAGCGCCCTTTGACTCAATGTTTTATGATGTACATATCTTTGGTGTAGTAGTAACCCAGCTTATCCGGCTCGAAGCCGCCGACCCACGGCTTCACTAAATGGGTACGCACATAGTGATAAACCGGAATCGCGGGCACATCCTCAGCCAACAGATCCTCCGCCTGCTGATAGAATTTGCCTCGCGCGGTGGTATCCGCCGCCTTCGCCGCATCATGCAGCGCCTTATCATAGGCCGGGTTACTGTACTGGCTGGTGTTTTCGCTGTCGCCGGTGCGGAAGTTATTCAGGAATGACGCCGCATCGTCATAATCGGCGATCCAGGCATAACGTACGGCATCAAAATTATGCGTATGCATGGTATCCAGCATGGTCTTCCACTCCTGGTTCTGCAGCTTCGCCTCTACGCCGAGATTTTTCTTCCACATCGAACTGGCGGCGATAGCAATGCGCTGGTGCGTCTCCGAGGTGTTATACAGCAGATTAAAGACCAGCGGATGGCTTTCATTAAAGCCCGCCTCGTTAAGCAGTTTTTTTGCCTCGGCAATGCGTTTGTCGCGCGGCCAGCTGGCGTAATCCGGTTGTTTCAGCGTGACGCCGCCGATATCGGGCTGGCTAATCAGCCATGCCGGACGTTGTCCCTGCCCCATCACCTTATCGGCGATGATATCTTTATCCAGCCCCATGTTGAGCGCCCGGCGCACTCGGGGGTCATTAAAGGGCGGTTTAGTGGTATTGAGTTCGTAATAGTAGGTCGCCAGCTGTGGCGCAACGTTCAGCTGCGAGCCCATCGTTTTCTTGAGTAACGCAAACTGGTTCACCGGCACCGTATAAACAATATCTATCTCACCGGCTTTATAACGATTCACATCCGCCGCTTCGGAAGTAATCGGCAGATAGGTCACTTTATTGATTACCGTATGTTCATTATCCCAGTACTTAGGATTGCGTTGCGCCACGATGCGCTCGTTGACGACCCACTTCGACAGCGTGTAAGGGCCGCTGGTGACAATATGTTCCGGTTTAGTCCATTTATCCCCAAAACGCTCCACCAGCACCTTATCAATAGGCACCAGCGACGGGTGAGCAAGCATCGCGAGGAAGGCGGCGTTAGGCTGGTTTAACGTGACCTGCAGCGTGGTATCGTCCAGCGCTTTTACGCCGAGAGTTTCCGGCGGCTGTTTCCCCTCCGAGATATCGCGGGCGTTAACAATATGCATATTGCCCGGATAGCTGGCGTACGGCGAAGCGGTGGTCGGTGTGACCAGCCGCTGCCAGCTCCAGACGATATCCTGCGCGGTAATCGCTGAACCATCGGACCAGGTGATCCCCGGACGCAGATGGAAAGTCCAGATGAGGTTATCTTTATTCTCCCACTTCAGCGCCAGCCGCGGCTGAATCTCGCCCTGCGGCGAAACGCTTACCAGCCCTTCGAACAGATCGCTAATGATATTAAACTCGACGTCGCTTTCGACCTTATGCGGGTCGAGCGAAGCGGGTTCATTACCGTTGTTCCTGACAAGCTCCTGTTTTGCTGCAAGTTCGGTACCCTGCGGGACCTGGGCGGCCATTGCCGTGGCGGCGCTGCCGAGTAAACCCAAAACCAGTAATGCGTGTGTGATGTGGTTATATTGTTGTCGTTTCATTTCCCTTGCCTTTATGCTTCGTTGATACCCCTTCCACACTTAGTCGCTGACTGGCAATAAGGCAATATTTTTCAGTGACCTATAAGATTCAGATCTGCTTTCCGCCGCTGAACGCATAAACATACTGCATTAATCTGTTTTACCAGAATAAAACGCTGCCCCACCGATACCGGGATCTGAGTAAAGATGGGTAAAAGCATTATGGCTTTCGGCTCGCTTTTCTTATGCTTCATAACTAATTACATCTGTCATAAGAGAGTGACTCATGGATCGTATAATTACCTCATCGCGTGACCGTTCATCGCTGCTCAGCACGCACAAAGTTCTGCGTAACACCTATTTTCTGCTCAGCCTGACGCTGGCGTTTTCGGCGATCACCGCCACCGCCAGTACCATGCTGATGCTGCCGTCTCCGGGCCTTATCCTCACCCTGGTGGGTATGTATGGTCTGATGTTCCTGACCTACAAACTGGCTAATAAGCCAAGCGGTATTCTGGCGGCCTTCGCCTTTACCGGCTTCCTCGGCTACATTCTGGGGCCAATGCTGAACGCTTACCTGTCCGCAGGCATGGGCGATTTGATCGGCCTGGCGTTGGGCGGCACCGCCCTGGTCTTCTTCTGCTGCTCGGCTTACGTGTTGACGACGCGCAAAGACATGTCCTTCCTCGGCGGCATGCTGATGGCGGGCGTGGTGGTCGTTCTGATTGGTATGGTGGCGAACATCTTCCTGCAGCTGCCGGCTCTACATCTGGCCATCAGCGCGGTGTTCATCCTTATCTCTTCCGGCGCGATTTTGTTTGAAACCAGCAACATCATCCGCGGCGGCGAGACCAACTACATTCGCGCCACCGTTAGCCTGTATGTTTCGCTGTACAACATCTTTGTCAGCCTGCTCAGCATCCTCGGCTTCGCCAGCAGAGACTAACCTTCTCTCCTGCAACACCAGGCCTCGCTTATGCGGGGCCTTATTTTTTGCTACACTGCGCGCAGTTTCCGCATTATGTGAAAAATCATGTTTATCTTTGAAGGCAGTGAAATAGAGACCGATAGCGAAGGCTATCTGAAAGAGACGACTCAGTGGAGTGAAGCGATGGCGGAGGTTATCGCCGCTCAGGAAGGGATCAGCCTGTCCGTCGAACACTGGGAAGTAGTGCGCTTCGTGCGCGATTTTTATCTGGAGTTCAACACTTCGCCAGCCATCCGTATGCTGGTCAAAGCCATGGCGAATAAATTCGGTGAAGAGAAAGGCAACAGCCGCTATCTGTACCGGTTATTCCCCAAAGGGCCGGCCAAGCAGGCGACGAAAATCGCCGGCCTGCCGAAGCCTGTAAAGTGCATTTAATAGAGAATAGCGAATTTTTGCCACTCTCTGGTGGGTTGATGGGGCTCAGTTAACACCCTGTCGACCCTTGCGCTACGCGGCCCGCCGGCCTTAAGCCAGGCAATCAGTTTTTCCACCTGCTCCGCTTCCCCGCAGGCCAGCACTTCTACGCTGCCATCATCCAGATTTCGCGCATAACCGGTCAGCCCCAGCTGCAGCGCTTCACGCTGCGTTGAATAGCGGAATCCCACGCCCTGGACGACTCCGTGAACCCACGCCATCGTGCATACCTTCGCCATTATTACCCCCTCAACTGCGCTATCCTGATGCAGAGAATAGCAAATTCCCACCAGCATACTCACTTTTGCCTGACGCTAAAACATCCGCCCGGCGGCGGCAGGAATGGTGCTTGCCCCTGCCAGTTATGCTAATCTACGCGCCATTTTTCGGTGCCGACACTCCGTCGCTTAAAGGTAGCTCCATGACAGATTCCATTATCCCCCGCTTAGTATTAGCCAAAGGACGCGAGAAATCCCTGCTGCGTCGCCATCCATGGATTTTCTCCGGCGCCGTCGCCCGGATGGAAGGTAAAGCTCGCTCCGGCGAGACGATCGATATCGTTGATTCGCAGGGGAAATGGCTTGCTCGCGGCGCCTATTCGCCCTCCTCGCAGATCCGCGCCCGCGTCTGGAGTTTCGATCGTCATGAAGCTATCGATAATGCTTTTTTCGAGCGTCGCCTGCAGCAGGCGCAAACCTGGCGTCAATGGCTGGCCGAACGCGATGGTCTTGACAGCTATCGTTTAATCGCCGGGGAATCCGACGGCCTGCCAGGCGTGACAATCGATCGCTTTGGCGATTTCTTCGTCCTGCAGCTGTTGAGCGCCGGCGCGGAATATCAGCGTGCGGCCATCGTCAGCGCTCTGCAGACCCTGTTCCCGCAATGCTCGATCTACGATCGCAGCGATGTGGCGGTACGTAAAAAAGAAGGATTGGACCTGGCGCAAGGCCCGGTGGTAGGCGAACTGCCGCCAGCGCTACTGCCCATTACCGAACACGGCATGCAGCTGCTGGTAGATATTCAGGGCGGCCATAAAACCGGCTACTATCTCGATCAGCGCGATAGCCGTCTGGCGACCCGCCGCTACGTCGCCGATAAGCGCGTCCTCAACTGCTTCTCTTATACCGGCGGATTCGCGGTTTCTGCGCTGATGGGCGGCTGCCGCCAGGTCACCAGCGTTGATACCTCTCAAGAGGCGCTGGATGTCGCCAGACAGAACGTTGAGCTCAATAAGCTGGATCTGTCGAAAGCCGAATTCGTACGCGACGACGTGTTCAAACTGCTACGTAAATATCGCGATCAGGGGGAAAAATTCGATGTCATCGTCATGGATCCGCCGAAATTCGTCGAAAACAAAAGCCAACTGATGGGCGCCTGCCGCGGTTATAAAGACATTAATATGCTGGCGATCCAGCTGTTGAACCCAGGCGGCGTGCTGTTGACTTTCTCCTGTTCCGGCCTGATGACCACCGATTTATTTCAGAAAATCATCGCCGACGCCGCAATAGATGCCGGGCGTGATGTACAATTTATAGAGCAGTTCCGTCAGGCTGCCGATCACCCGGTGATTGCAACCTACCCGGAAGGACTGTATCTGAAAGGGTTTGCCTGTCGCGTCATGTAACTTGAAAAGCGGAACATCGCCCACACGTTATTCTCATGACTCAAGAACATTTGAAGATGATGGATACAGTGGGCGCCAGCGTTTCCCGGGAGGTGACTATGATTGCCAGCAAATTCGGTATCGGCCAACAGGTTCGCCATACGCTACTCGGCTACCTTGGCGTAATCGTTGATATCGATCCAGAGTATTCGCTTGACGAGCCCGCCGCGGATGAAATCGGCGCCAACGATGAACTGCGCGCGGCCCCCTGGTATCATGTTGTGATGGAAGATGAGGACGGCCAGCCGGTCCACACCTACCTCGCGGAAGCGCAGCTCAGCAGTGAAGCCAGCGATGAACATCCCGAACAGCCGTCGATGGACGAACTGGCGCAGACTATCCGTAAGCAGTTGCAGGCGCCACGTCTGCGTAACTAAGCCCTCCGCGCCGCCCCGATGGGCGGCGTGTTTCCACGATCGCTCTTAATGCTCAACCTCTGCGTCAGCTAAAGCCTGACAAATCGCGCCGTTAAACTGCGGGGCCTGTTGTTGAGCTTCTGACCAACGAGTATTAGCGACATTCAGCTGTCTTGACTGCGCAGCGCTATTGCGGGACAGCTGATTAAAGAAAGGCTGTAGCATTCCTCCCCCGGCAACGTCCTGCGCAATCAACACCGTAGAACCATCGCTGTAGCGAAAACGCTGAGCAGCGGCAGGCAGCGCGACGCTGGCAAATCGCGCCGCCGCGACGCTTGCCCAGTAGTTGGCCGCAGAGTAGCCGCGCGAGAAGTTACTTTCACAGGCCGGTAACACGGCCAGACGACGGGTATTTTTCTCTGGCGCTTTAAAACTATTTTCCATCCAGCGCGCCATTCCTTCCAGATACCATCGTTGTTTAAACACCGCGTAACCATATTGATAAAGATGGAAAAACTCATGAGCCGGTGTGACGTTACGGGCTGGATCTAGCGCAGCATTCAGCACAAACTTCAGGCCGCAAGGTATCTGCCTGCCATCGCCCATCGTTTCTGAAGCGACGCGGTCGAAGGCAAGGCCGTTACCTTTTGGCAAAGTCAGCACATAAATGTTGATTTGCCGCGCCTGTGCGTAAATTTTCTGCTGTAGCGGAAAGCGTAATCCCAATACCGTGGAGTAGAGATATTTAGCGGCCTGTAGCTGAACGGCAATATCCTTAATGCTGTCGGGAACACCGCTACCCGAACTGTCGTACTGAAATTTAAGGGCATCAGGCCCCTGCAGGCTATAAAAAATGTGGAACTCATCTTCGACATATTCTTTTTCAAGAACATGCTTAAGTAGTATCGAACCTTTAACACAGCGCGATACCTGCACCATTTCTTCCGCGGAGGCTGAAGGGAGACAAGACATCGCCAACCAACACGCTGCTATTGATGTCGCCCATGATTTTACTGGTTGCATAGCGCCGCCTCCCCCGACATGCTCCGCCCCGACATCATATGCTCGCCGGGGCGGCAGTCGTCTTACACTACCCGTTCTTTGAGAGAAACCACGTTCGGCCCCTGTTGGCCCTCAGCGCTTATCCGCTGTTCATTCTGCTGCAACCACTGCTCCCAGCGTTGGGCAATCGCATTGGCGCAATAACGTCGCGCGTTACGCAGGGCGGCAGCCTGCATCTCTTTTTGTAGCGCCTTGTCAGAAATAACCTGTACCAACGCCACCGCCAGCGCATCTTCATCACCGTATGGCACCAGGATCCCGGCCTGTCGATCCTGCAGAATATCGCGCGGGCCATATTTTATCGCAAAGCTGATGAGCGGCGTGCCGTACGCCATCGCCTCAACGGCTGACAAGGATTGCCCTTCCTGATTTGAGCACAATACCGTGCAGCAGGCGGATTTATGTACTGTGGCAATATCTGAGGTAAAGCCATTAATGGAGATGATGTCCTCCATTTTCCACGCTTTTATCTGATCGCTGAGAGTACGGCGTAACGGCCCAACGCCATAGGTATGCAGTCGCGCACCAGGAAGCTGCGCCGCTACCTTGCGAAAGGCGTTAAACAACATCATGTGCTGCTTCTCTTCCGAGTAACGCGCCAGGTAGATAACGGTTTCAGAGGGATCCTTTTGCGGGTTTGCCGGAATTTTGCTGTCATCCATATGATTAGGGATGACGGTCAGACGTTCGCCGGGAAATCCTTCATGCTGTAAGTCCTGCCACTGCTCATCGGTGAGAACGATTAAGCGGTCAACCAGTTCCGGTTGCTCAATTAAGTGGCGGTAGGAGGCTTTCACTACGCCATTAAGCAGCTGATGATGGGAGTGGATAATCGCGCTCAGCGTGCAGTCTATCCGCTGTGCCGGACGAGAACAGACAAACGCTTTCCAGGCTTTATTTTTATCGACGATAAAATGCCAGCGGCGCTCGTCGGGCAGCATCATCTCCAGCATCCACGAGAAGAACGCCTCCTGCTGGTTGAAGGATTTAACGTCGCCGTCAGGCAAGGCAACATCGATACGGGCAATTTGCAAATTCGCTTTTCTTTCGTCGAAATATTTGCGCAGCAGAACATTGCCGGCGCCATCGACATAATCCTCCACCAGCTGTCCCTGCGGGCGTAGCTGATAGTTATTTTTGCCGACCGAGGCCTGGGCCTTCGGCGCGATAGCCTGTCGGAGCTCAACCTCACCTTTAAGCGCAGGCAGCGGGATAATTTTCCCCGCTGCGAAGCTCGTCACTAAAGCCTCGTAGAGGTTATAAACCGGCACCTCTTCCGGCAACGCGCCGCGCGCCTTTAACGCCTTGACCGCGACATGCAGTTCCGGATCCCACATTGCGGTGATAAGCCAGGGCACAGTCTGCAGGTGCTCGACGAACAGCTTCGCACGCCGGGTGGCGGCGACTTCAATACCGTTGCCAACATCACGCAGGTTCTCTAACAAAAATACCGTTGTCCCCCGGCGTTCGGGAGGCGCAACCGCAGGAATTGACTGGCGCATAGTCGCCGCCTGATAATATTTTTGATAGGCAATATAGCCAGACAGATAGTGCTCAACGTCATCAATACGCACGCGGTAGCTGTGGTGGCGAATAAAGAAGCTGTTGACGATACGCGCCGGGTTTTTAAAGAACATCGCCAGTTCCGGCCAGAAGAAACCATCCAGCAGGTAGCGCGCACGACACTCCAACGCCTGATAGAACTTTTCTTTATCAAACCCTTCAAGTAAATGACGTTGCGCCGGCGAAGCGTCAAGGCGCGCAATCATCTCTGCTGCCGCCATCATCAGCTCCAGCAGCGTCGGATAGGTTGTCACGCGCTGCAGTACGAAATCCAGATGTCCACGCACGTTATCCAGCCCAAAGCGAAAATAACGTTCTTCCGGACGAAAACGCGTCAATTCGTTAACACAGTAACTCAGCCAGTGGTCGTGATGCTGCCAGTGCTGTTGCCGAATGAAGTATTCGAACGCTTTTTCAACCATCGCCAGCCACTGCGGCATTTGCGTCAGGCTATACAAACGCATCAACGCGAACGCCGCCTCGCCATCGTAGTAGATAATACGATGCTTAGCCTTCAACGAGAGGTCGTGACTATTGAGAACATGGACAAACTCGCCGCTCTGCGCATCCTGCATAAATGCAATGCCGGCGGCCAGTTGCGCCATTAATTCCAGGTGCTGCTGGTCGCCTGTCGTTTCCGTGTATTTGACCAGCGCCAGAATACTCACCGCATTGCCGCCGAGTTTAATTTCATTATCGACATCACACAAAAATGCCGCCTGTTGCCCATCGTCAAGGGTGCGCACAGAAATAAGATTGGTAACCAGGTAACCAATCGCTCGATCGATCGCCTGGCGCAGGTGCGGTTGCCTGGTTGCTTCCCATGCTTCAATTAACGAATAGGTCGAACTGGCATGACGCAAGGCGTTATAGGATCGTACAGGACGATCGAAACAGGGAAACCAACCGTAGTAATAAAGTCCATCTTTTTTCACCTGACGAGCTAAGTAATCGCTACCTTTTTTGATCACTTCCGCCAGCCAGTTTTTTTGCCATTCTTCGCCGATAACGCGGTAGCCTGAACTGCGGCCGCTGTGCTCAATCAGCCTGGCGCCGCTGCGGTCGCAGAATACCGCGCGGGTTTTGAAACGCCAAAGTATCTGCTGTGGTGCATCCGGCCAGCTCAAACTTTGTTTAAAGCGTCGTTGGCCATAGTTTTCCAGATTGATGCCATTTGGCGCCGCGACACCGTTATCTCCGTCATACAATAAGGCATTCGCCGCAATTTCCTGTTCGAGGATCGCCTGAGTAAATTGCGCATCGAAAGAGAGGCCAAAGCGGAAATAATTGCGTTTGGTGATGCTGAGTTTCTTCTGTAGATTTTCCCAGCTGAGTTTTTCAACGCTATCGACAATATCAATACGCAACCACTGTGGTTCGTTGTCTTGTTTTTTGCGCCACTCCTGCAGGGCTCTGGCGCCAGCAAGCCAGGCTTGATCAAAACTGGCCGCCGCTGCGACCTGGACATGCGCCCGCTCCTTACCATCACTCACGCTAAAAAAGATAACCCACCCGGGATAATCAGCAGGCAGCGCGGTCGTTTTTAATGGTCTGCTCTGAAAGCAGGCCTGTTGTAATAAATCGCTTAATGCCATCTCAAATCTCCATACGTTGAAAATTTCACCAAACATGAAGCCAACTTGTGGGTATTACCTTTCTCTCAGCGCCTCTTTTGCTCGATTAAATGGTTTCACCAGATAATCCATTACCGTCTTTTCGCCGGTTTTAATATCAACAGTGGCGATCATTCCCGGACCGATTAAAAAACGCTTACCGTGTTTATTTTCCAGATAGTTATGATCGGTACGGATAAACACCCGATAGTAATAAAGATCGGGTTTTGCCTCGTCCTGAATAGTATCGGGAGAAATGGTCTCAACGACCCCATTAAGCGCGCCGTAGATGGCATAATCATAGGCGGTGATTTTCACCAGCGCCTTCTGATCGGGATGAATAAAAGCAATATCGCGTGGCGAAATACGCGCTTCAATTAATAAGCGACCATCGATCGGCACGATGTCCATCAGTTCGCCGTTCGGGGCAATAACGCCGCCAATGGTGTTGACCTTGATATTTTTGACGATCCCCTGCACAGGCGAGCGAACGGTCAGCCGGGCGACGGAATCCGCCCGCCCTTTAATGACTTCGGCAAGACTGGCTACGTCGGCATTGGCTTTCGATAACTGTTCGCGGGCATCGACGTAGTAGCGGGTGTTGAGATCGATTTTCTTTAACTCAATATCGGCAGCCTGTTGGCGCAAACGCAGCACTTCCACATTACTGGCAGCGCCGGTTTTAGCCAGCCTTTCGTTGATAGCCAACTCGCTTTTCACCAACGACAGCGACTGCTCAAGCTGGCGCATCGATTTGGTTAGCTGGTCCCGTCGGCTATGATAGAGGCGGGTTTCTTCCGCCAGTAACCCCGGCCAGGCCTTAAGAGAAGGAGGAAAAATCAGCGGTTGGTTATTAACTTCGGCGGTAAGGCGAATGCTTGCTGCCAGTGAAGCGCGATATTTCGCCTGGCTCTCGCCGACGTTCGATTCGCTACGGGTAGGATCAAGCCGCGCGACGACCTGCCCGGCCGCCACCCTGCTCCCCTCGCGGACGTTGAGCTCGGTTAAGATCCCGCCATCAAGGGTTTGTAGCACCTGCTCACGAGAGCTTGGGATCACCTTACCTGTCCCGGTCGAAACCTCGTCCAGGGTCGCAAACCACGCCCATACGCCGGTCACTACCATTAGCAGCGCCAGCAGGAGAATTAAGCGGCGCGATTTGACCAGTTCAGCCTCATCCCGTTCATTATCGACCATGTCAGAAACCGGATCGGCATCCTGCGCCAGTGGGAGAATCGCGTCGGACTTATTCATATATTCACCACCTGGCCACGCGCTTTTTCTTGTTCAAAGACCGTCGCTTTAGGTTTATCCAACGCCAGTTGCCCATCCTGGATAACCAAAATACGATCGACAATGCTCAGTATCGCCGCTTTATGGGTAGCAATAATCAATGTACGTTCGCCCACCCAATGCGCCAGTTGCTCGACAAACGCTTTTTCGGTGCGTTCATCAAAGAATGAAGTCGGCTCATCCAGCAAAATAATATTGGGGTCGCGCAGCAGAGAGCGCGCCAGCAGCAATGATTGCCGTTGCCCGCCGGAAAGGCCAAGGCCCCCTTCCATCACCAGATGCTCAAGCCCCATGGGCAGTTTACTGACGAACTCCATCGCCCCGCACAGTTCCAGTACCTTCACCAGTTCGTCATCACTGGCCATTGGCCTTCCCAGCGTTAAATTTTCCCGTAGCGTTCCGTGGAACAGACGAGCTTCCTGGGTCAGCAAAGTCGCATTGCGGCGAATATCCGCCAGATCGATTTGCGGCAGGGCAAGATCGTCGAGCCGCAGCTCACCGGATGCCAGCTCAACGTTACCCATCATCGCCTGCAATAGCGTCGATTTGCCGGCGCCGATGCGTCCGAGGATAGCGATTTTCTCCCCGGCCTTAATCGATAACTGCTTAATACGCAGCGGAATGGGGCCGTTGTCCTTGCCGTAGCGAAACTCAGCGTTGCGAAACTCATAGTTGCCGTGCAGCACAGCGCGGTGGATGCGCGGCTCATCCTGCCCGCCTTCTACCGGCAGCGCCATCAGATTATCCAGGCTGGCTTTCGCCACCTTCACCTGCTGCCAGCGCGCCAATACGCCGCAGAGCGCGGTCATTGGCGCCACCATCCTGCTTGACAACATTGATGCCGCCACCATCGCGCCGGTTGTAATGTCGCCATTAATCACCAGCGGCGCGCCGACCACCACCACCGTGGCGTACAGCAGATTCTGGATAGACATCCCCCAGCTCACCAGGCCGTGGGTGACTTTGCGGGTTTTTACCCCCGATTCTGCGGTGATAGCCACATAGCTATTCCACTGCTGCAGAAAGCGGCTTTCCGCCTGCATCATTTTGATATCCGGTAGGCCCTGAATGCTTTCCACCAGAATGGCGTTTCGTAGCGTGCTTTCGTGTTGATTCTTGTTAGCCAGTTCGGCCAGTTTCTTTTGCAATAAAAATCCCGGAAGCAGCATCAGGATCGTCGCGACCGGCGCGATCCAACTCAACCAAGGCGAAACAATGAACAGTACCAGTTGGAAAAGGATGAAAAACGGCAGATCGGCAATAACCGTCATCATGGTTGACGTCATCATTTCCCGTACCTGCTCGAGCTCGCGTATCTGTGAAATAAAACTGCCAGTAGAACGCGGAACCGCTGAGTTTTTTAGCCGCAGCGCGTGACCAAATACACGATCGGAAATACGAATATCTCCGCGTTTGCCAAGTAGGTCAGTAACGTGTCCACGTGTAATTTTGAGAATAAAGTTGAATACTGCAGCGATTAATACGCCGCTGAATAAAACGTATAAGGTGGGATAAGACTGCGCCGGGATCACCCGGTCGTACACCTGCATCGAAAATAGAATGCCGGCCAGAGCCAGTACATTAATTGCCAGCGATGCCAGCATGACATGCATATACGGGCGGATATCTTTGAGAACGATTTTGCGCAGCCAGTCCGGCTGAAAGCGCGCAAGATAACTTTCAGTTCGGATATCTTTTTCGGGCGAAGCTGGACGAAATGCAACGGTAAGCTCAATCTCAGCCAATAATGCGTCCAGCGGCCACTGGCTGAGTAAGGTGAGCTCTTTGACAAAACGGATGCCAACTAAATTATTAAGATCAAAGCTTTCGATAATACCAATCTGCCCATCTTTAAGCTGAACGACTAGCGGCAAGCGCCACGCCGACATACGCCGGTCGTTGCCGTTGAGAAATTGACAATGCAAACCGGCGTGCCGACAGAGATGTTTAAGCGCATCAGGCAGTGTTTTCTGCGTCGCCCACTCCGCCGCCGCATGCAGCGTCCCCGGCGAATAGCTCTGCCGATAATGGCTGGCGACAAAAGCCATCGCGTTAGCCCAATCCAGAAGATGGGGAATATCGCTGTGATGAGGTTGTTCGCTCATGGGCGGATCTCCACACCCTGGATGCTTTGATTATCCAGAGCAAAAACGGAGCGCATCTTTCCAGTACTGAACAGACAGTCCAGCTCCAGATTACGCAGTTGTGCTTCAGTTAACACCTGGCTGAATTGCGCCTGATAGATTTCCTGATCGACGTTAAGCAGATCCAGTAGCGGACGCGTACCCAACTGCAGATATTGATCCTGATAGAGCGCGCGAGTTTGCTCGCCAAGTTGCTGCTGGCGGCGCTGGATACTGATGGATTGTTTAAGATTCAGCGCCTCATCGCGCGAGGCGCTTAATTTCTGACTGGCATCGAGTTGGGCGTTTCTAATCCCGGCGTTAGCCGCAGATAAAATTTGCTGCGCCGCTTCGCGGGAGGCCGTTAATGCCCCCCCCTGGTAGATTGGCATTTCCACTTTGACCCACGCCGAATATTGCGTTTTATTTAACACGGCGCTGTTGGCGTAATTATCATTCAGATAATGCGTCACCTGGGGTTCCAGAGAGATGGTCGGTAGCATTTGCGCTGTCGCGTTATCGAGCTGCGCCTGCGCCTGCGTGGCTTGCGCTAAAGCGGCCAGCACAGCGGGTACGGCACGATAATCAATTTTACTTACGGCACAGGCCGCATCCATATCCTGCGGCACGCCGTCAGTCACGGAGGTAATGCTGCCAAGCCCAAGATAGGTGGCCAGAGTCGCTTTCCAGCGTTCGAGCGCCGCCTGATATTGGATAAGCGTCGCCTGCGCTCCCTCAACGCGAGTGTCAGTCTGCACAACATCAGAGAGCGAAGTTGCCCCGGCATCGTTACGCTGGCGGATCAGATCGCCAATTTGTTTTAGCGAATCAACTTGTGCCTGAGCGATTTTCACCAGCTTCTGGTAGCCCTGCATCTGCACCACCGCGCCAGCAGTATCATGGGCCACCTGGTCGATATTAAGCATCACCATCGCCTGCTGCTGGGCAACGGCGGCATCTGCCGCTCTGACCGAGCTTGAGACTTTGCCGAAGTCGTAGAGCATTTGTGAAACAGAAACAACTAATGAGGGTGAATAGCCGGAATCGGAGTATGAATTACTATAACCATTATTCATCCCCGCGTTCACCTGGGGATAATATTTGGCTTTAGCTACATCCACGCGCTGCACCTGTTCCTGAAGTTTACTCACCTGCTGAGTAATCGCCGGGTGCCAGTTGACCGCTGATTTTACCGCGGTGGCAATATCTAACGGGCCGGTTAAATGACTCTGCGGATTGATGAGATCCTCAGAATATCCGGCGACCTGTTGGCTATCGTTTAATCTCTGAGTACTAATGTTAGTCGGCGGAAATGAAAGCTCTTCCGCATCAGCCGTTAATATTACGCTTAACGACAGCAAAATTGTGCTGAACCTGTAAACGCTGACAATCCCTTTTTGTTGAAATAGACGCATAAAATTACCCTTCAGAAAGCACACTGAAAATATGGATATACTCTTTTCGCATCATTCTTTTTATTTAACGATTGCCCATCGTTTCCGGGGTTGTTTTTCGTCGTTTCACCTCCAGCGTATAAAGCCATAATGGCGGCGCCTCCCTGCGCCACCCGTGATATGGTCTGATTTTAGTGCGAGTTATTGGTATCAATCAGCTCGTCGAGCGAATTGATATGGACCCCCTGCAGCGTGATTAACGTCGCTGGCTGGTGCGTCGTTCCACCCGAACCATCGCGGTCGATAGAAACCACCGTATTACCGCCGACATAGCTCAGCGTAATATAGTTACCCAGCGTATCACTGGATCCATTCCAGCCGACCAGCAGCGCAGAGACATCGATATGGTCTCCCTGGGCGACCGAGAAATCGTTCCAGGTATCGCTGCCGTTGCCCCCCGTGTTGTCATCCGCCAACAGGTTATAGACCACCGTATCGGCGCCCACTCCCATGCTATAGGTGTCATCGTAAGCCGTACTGTGAATGCTATCGTCATTGACGCTGCCGGCAATCTGCGGATGGAGATCGATGGTCAAATTCGCCGTCGAACTACCGCCATCACTGCTAATAAGTGTGTAAGTAAACGTCTCCTTAGCCGTAATGGCATCAGTATTGATACCGCTATTCAGCTGATAGGTATAACCTCCCTGCCCATCAATGGTCAGCGTTCCATATTCACCATACAGCACCGCTTTCCCGTTAGTCGCGCTGGTTCCTGTGTCGTTGGTCAAGGTTCCATCAGTATGGAATGTCCAATGCGTCACGACACCCAGATTGTTTTCCCCCGTTATCGTGAACCCGCTATGCAATGATCCAAGCGTATCCTGAACCCCGTCTGCGCCAGAACCGTCGAGGATATTGCCGGCCACAGATTGCGCGGCCGTCAGATGCGCATCGGTATGAATCTCGGTTCCCGTCACGCTCGCCGCCAGGTTGTATGTCATTGCCGGTCCAGCCTGCATCGTATGACTAATACTCAGAGTATAATCACCTGCGGCAAGTTGTACCGGAGTAGTTCCATTAACCAGGTTAAGCGTCACAGTGTCCGTATCCGTTGTCGGGCTTATGATGGGGACACCATCCAGAGCCATACTCAAAGGCCCGCTCCAGACCGTCACATCAGTCATTACCCCGTCAACCATCACATGATGAACCAATGTGACTGTCCCTGAGAGATCGCCGTTCAATACAGTCAAGCCACTAGTCCTGGTGCCACTCAGATTTAGGGTGATGGAAGCGTTATCCACTTCCCGGCCTTCAGCGACGGTAAAGTTCTGGCTTGTAACTTTAGTCGTCGATGTCGTATTAGCCGCTACTGCTGCATTTGTTACCGCAAGATTACTGACGCTTTGCGTCCAGGTAACCGACTGCATTGCCGTTGCCACCGACAGGGAGGCGATATCATCAACCGCTATCGCTGGCGTTGACTCAATGTTCATCGTCAGCGTTGTCGACGATGTATGACCCAGCGTATCCGTTATCGTATAGGTGAAGACATCACTCTGACCCACACCGGTTGTTCCATTAGCATGATAACTATAGCTACCATCAGACTTGATAGTCAGAGTACCGTAGGTGCCGTTAATCGTGACGCCGCCGGCAGTGACGGTCTCGACCTGCGATCCAAACTGGATGCTGCTTACGGTAATTCCATTACCTGTATCGCCAACATCGCCATCGCTATCGGTGTGCAGAACATTCCCCGTCACGTATTTAGTCGAATCAGTCACCTCCATACTAATGCTGGTGCCCAAATTCAGATTCAGTATCGAACCAATCAATCCTCCAGTCGTCGGCGACGAAATAACGACCATATAGTTACCGGCACCAATTTTTTCGAACTCACCGCCACCCGCGTACTGCAGGCTTAATCCAAGGAGCCCCTGCGGTGTTGCCGAAATTCCATCCTTAATGACGCCGACAATCTGGTTGGTATCGGTATTCACCAGGATAAGATCCAGAGTGACCGCGCCAAGCGCCACGCTTAAGGTTGTTGACCCCGAAACGGCCAGGGTGACATCCTGTTCAGTCCCGTCGGCTACGGTAAATTTAAAGCCATTTGTCGGCAGCGCGACATTCACCGTATTGAGTAAGGAAAGTCCAGCCAGTTGAACGACATTACCTCCCTGTATATCAATATTGTCATCGACATTCCCGACGTAGTAAGCCTGGGTATCCGGATTGGCCTGGGCCGATTCAACCTCCTGGCCAATATTGATGGTCAGTGTGGTGGTTGATTGCACGCCATTGCTGTCCGTAATGGTGTATGTGAATACATCCGCATTACCTGCCGAACCCGCCTTACCAGACGCCTGATAGGTATAGCTACCGTCAGCATTAATCGTCAGTACGCCATAGGCCCCCGTTACTGATATTGTGCCGCCGTTGACTGAGTGAGGTTCACCCGCCGCAGATGTCGCGGTGACAGTGGTAACTGACAGACCCGTACCGCTATCAGCCATGTCGCCATTTTCAGAACCCTCCAGCACGTTGCCGGTGACGGTGCTTCCGCTATAACCCAACGAATCGGTTACCGTTGCCTCGACAAAGGTGGCTACACCCGCTCCCGCGAGCGTATTAATCAAGCTAACCAATACCCCATCAGAATTCGGTGAGGAAATCGCCAACGCATAGTTTCCTGCCGGTAAGTTCTCGAAGGATGCCGTACCGCTATAAACCAGCCCGCCAAGTAATGTCGCGCTGATATTCACACTTCCAGGGTCAATTGCGACCACTCGTCCAGTTGCGACATCAATCACCGAGAGGTCGGCCGTCAACGTATTTCCAGCCCCCAACAGATTGACTATCGAAGTTAGCAGTCCGCCGGTTGAAAGCAGTGACACGCCGCTGACATCAACAGTCATATTTTCTGTGGTGTTGTTATCCACGTTGAAGCGGAAACTACTGCCAGACAGCAGTGACACATTAATCGTGCTTAACAGCGAGACGCCAACCAACTGCGACAGATTACCTTCGGTACCATTAAGGTTGCCGTAATGCTGCACAACCTCAGAACTGTTGGTATCAGGTATTGCCTCAACAGAATCCGAGTCGCTGTCGGAGTCCGAGTCGCTGTCAGAATCCGAATCGCTATCCGAGTCAGAGTCACTGTCAGAATCCGAATCGCTGTCGGAGTCGGAATCGCTGTCCGAATCCGAATCGCTGTCCGAATCCGAATCGCTGTCCGAATCCGAGTCGCTGTCAGAATCGGAGTCGCTGTCGGAGTCCGAGTCGCTGTCAGAGTCGGAGTCACTGTCGGAGTCGGAATCGCTGTCGGAATCCGAGTCGCTGTCGGAGTCGGAATCACTGTCAGAATCCGAATCGCTGTCAGAATCCGAGTCACTGTCAGAATCGGAATCGCTGTCAGAGTCTGAATCACTGTCAGAGTCTGAATCACTGTCAGAGTCCGAATCACTGTCGGAATCGGAATCACTGTCAGAGTCGGAATCACTGTCAGAGTCCGAATCGCTGTCGGAGTCCGAGTCGCTGTCAGAGTCCGAGTCGCTGTCAGAGTCCGAATCGCTGTCAGAATCGGAGTCGCTGTCGGAGTCCGAGTCGCTGTCAGAGTCGGAGTCGCTGTCAGAATCCGAGTCACTGTCGGAGTCCGAATCGCTGTCAGAATCCGAGTCACTGTCAGAGTCCGAGTCGCTGTCGGAATCCGAGTCGCTGTCAGAATCCGAGTCGCTGTCGGAATCCGAGTCGCTGTCAGAGTCGGAATCGCTATCGGAGTCCGAATCGCTGTCCGAATCCGAGTCGCTGTCAGAGTCGGAATCACTGTCAGAGTCAGAATCACTGTCAGAGTCAGAATCACTGTCAGAGTCGGAATCGCTGTCAGAGTCCGAGTCACTGTCAGAATCCGAGTCGCTGTCGGAGTCCGAGTCGCTGTCAGAGTCGGAGTCACTGTCGGAGTCCGAGTCGGAGTCGGAGTCAGAATCGCTGTCGGAATCCGAATCGCTGTCGGAGTCCGAGTCGCTGTCGCTATCCGAATCGCTGTCAGAGTCCGAATCGCTGTCGGAATCCGAGTCGCTGTCAGAGTCCGAATCACTGTCGGAGTCCGAGTCGCTGTCAGAATCCGAATCGCTGTCCGAATCCGAGTCGCTGTCAGAGTCCGAATCACTGTCAGAATCGGAGTCGCTGTCAGAATCCGAGTCACTGTCAGAGTCCGAGTCGCTGTCGGAATCCGAATCGCTGTCAGAGTCCGAGTCACTGTCGGAGTCCGAATCGCTGTCAGAATCCGAGTCGCTGTCAGAATCCGAGTCACTGTCCGAATCTGCATCAGCATCAGATTCTCCGATATCACTTCCTGCCACGATATTAATTGTCAACGTGGCCGTCGCAGTATGACCATTCGCATCCACAATCGTGTAGGTAAAGACATCCGCCTGCCCAACAGCGTCTGCATCCCCCGTTGCTTTGTAGGTATAGCTGCCGTCGGCATGGATCGTAAGTTGCCCGTAGAGACCATTGATTACGATACCTGCTGCCGTGACATCAAGCGGTGTAGTCTGCACGCTGGAGGCAATTTTGCTTACCGTAATACCCTCACCGGTATCCGCTACATCGCCGCCTGCATCTGCGGTCAGAACATTGCCGGCAATAGCAGTCGAGGTATATTCCGTAGAATCTGTGATCGTTGCTTGCGCTACCGACAACAGATTTGCCGACGCCAGTTCATCAACCACTGCGGCCAGGCCGCCGGATGCCTGCGGTGAAGAAATCACCACCGCATAATTCCCTGCCGGCAAGTCGCTGAAGGTCGCGCTACCGGAGTAAACCAGGTTCAGTAAAGCCAGAGACGGTGTCAGGCTCACGGCATCTGGGATAATCTGCACCACCTCCCCGGTGTCGGTATTCACAATCGACAGATCGGCGGTAATAGATGATGCGCCTCCCACCAATTGCCCCAGCAGCGCCAGTATAGACTGCAGACTCAGCAATGTTGAACCGGTGACAGCAATCGTCACATCTTCGGTCGTTCCCTCACTGACCGAGAATTTTGTCGAGTTTGCTGCCAGCAGCGAAACATCAACCGTATTGAGTAAGGTGACGCCCAACAGCTGGCTCGCTGTGCCGGTCACGTTATTCAGATTGCCTTCTACGGTATCGATAGCTGCCGTATGCGTATCATCATTTGCCTGCGGTTCGGAATCTGAATCGCTATCGGAGTCCGAGTCGCTGTCCGAATCCGAGTCACTGTCCGAATCCGAGTCGCTGTCAGAGTCCGAGTCGCTGTCAGAGTCCGAGTCGCTGTCAGAGTCCGAGTCGCTGTCACTATCCGAATCACTGTCAGAGTCGGAATCGCTGTCGGAATCCGAGTCGCTGTCAGAGTCCGAATCACTGTCAGAGTCGGAGTCGCTGTCAGAGTCCGAATCGGAGTCACTGTCGGAATCCGAATCGCTGTCGGAGTCCGAATCGCTGTCACTATCCGAATCGCTGTCGGAGTCGGAATCGCTGTCCGAATCCGAATCGCTGTCCGAATCCGAATCGCTGTCCGAATCCGAGTCGCTGTCAGAATCGGAGTCGCTGTCGGAGTCCGAGTCGCTGTCAGAGTCGGAGTCACTGTCGGAGTCGGAATCGCTGTCGGAATCCGAGTCGCTGTCAGAGTCGGAATCACTGTCAGAGTCCGAATCGCTGTCGGAGTCCGAGTCGCTGTCAGAATCGGAGTCGCTGTCGGAGTCCGAGTCGCTGTCCGAGTCCGAGTCACTGTCGGAGTCGGAATCGCTGTCGGAATCCGAGTCGCTGTCCGAATCCGAATCGCTGTCAGAATCCGAGTCACTGTCGGAGTCCGAATC